>Ga0208561_100149_pt1 | contig 18616 bp, 13 predicted proteins | sample Shrwel1BS1Day9_FD_187536 | JGI IMG/M metagenome (GOLD analysis project Ga0208561, IMG submission 187536) | Subsurface microbial communities from deep shales in Ohio, USA - Utica-3 well 1 S-1-Day9 (SPAdes) (version 2) ... | reverse complement strand
AAGTATGACCTTGAGATTGAATATTTCATTTCACAAAAGTGCAGAGAACACGCTGAAAAATTGGCGGAAGAAATTTGGAGGCAGTCGTCGGAAGATTTTTTTGAAAGACACAAAGAAGAGTTTAATGAAGAGAACTGGGAAAGGCTGTATGTCAGTGATTCAGATAGAAAACTGGCGGAAAAATATTTCCCGCAATTTGAAATTGTCGGTGATGAAAAAATTACCGGCGGATTTATTGCTGAAAATAAAGATGGAACGTTTTTGATTGATAATACTATTAAGAGCCGGTTCGAAAAAATGTGGCCTGAAATATTGCCGGAGATTATGGGAAAGGTGTATGAAGAACTCGGTGATAAAATTTAGCGGGAAAAACTATCCTGCTGAATATCTTGTCAGCAGACTGACGGCGAGGCTTTATCAGGATTATCCTAAAATGGGTGCAAAAGAGATAATATGGGTGCATTCCAATATGAATGCAAAGCTTATGGAAATGTTTTATCCATTTTTTGCTGTCATGGAACTTAAAAGGATTATAAATATTTTGAGGTATAAATTTTTCAGAGGGACGGATAAAAAAATTGAAGAGATTTTTGAAGAGAGCCTTCTTACGGAAGAATTAAAGAAATTTTTTATTAAAGTTGATTCTCTGAAAAAAATAAAAGATGAGCTGCCTGAGAAAGTACCGTTATTAAAGACGCTTAAGTTAAAGAAGGAGTATGAATTTTTCGGGGAGATGGAGGATGAAATATACAGTGAAGCTTACAGTTTTTTGTTAAACAATGCAAAAAATAAGATAATGGAAAATTTTATGCGCAGATATATAGACCATGCCAATACCAGAGAGACATATAAGGTGCTGAAATGGAATATTGAAAAGAGTCATATACTTAATGGTGGTTTGCTGGGGGGAGAAACATTTACAAAAATTATCGAGAAAGGCGACAAGAGGGGTTTGTATGCCTTTCTTGACTCATATCTTGACGGGGGATTCAGTGAATCCGATGAGGATATATTAGATATTTTGCTTATAGAAAATATGCTGGAGAGTTTAAGACAGTTTCGTTTCGGGGATAACTATAAAGGATTTATTTTGTATTATCTCTGGAATTGTCATTATAAAGCCGTTACGGCGTAGGTGTTTGATGAAAAAAATTGCTTTTATAACAACAGAAGATGCTGATTACGGATTCAGGCTTGCGGGAGCTTTTCAGTTTATCGCCGGCAAGGAAAAGGTTGCTGATCTTGTGGAAGAGCTAATAGAAAGGCAAGAATTCGGCATTATACTCATTGATGAGAGGATTTTGGACGATGAATTACTGAGTAAAATTGATGAATTGCAGCAGAATTTTGAAGGGATTGTATCCACACTTGCTTCCCCCTATAAGGAAGGTGAAATGGCATACGATATTGTGGACAGAGACTTATTTCAAGAGCGATAGGCTATCAGGTGAGGTTCAAAAATGAAAGGTAGATTGATAGGAATATCTGGATATATAGTAAAAGCCAGGCTTCCTGAAGCGGGTATTTATGACCGGGTTCTTGTGGGGGAAAGAGAGCTGACCGGGGAAATTATAAAAATATCGGGTGAGGATGTCATAATACAGGTGTATGAAGATACGAGAGGTTTGGGTACCGGTGAAAAGGTTGAATCATTGAAAAAACCTCTGACCGCTTTTTTAGGCCCCGGGCTTATGGGCAATATATTTGACGGACTACAGAGACCGTTGGAGAAAATTGTACAGGAGGAAGGCAGTTTTTTTGCAGGACAAGCCGTGCATCATTTTGATCAGTTAAAACAGAAGTTTCGCTTTACTCCGCTGAAAAATGAAGGTGATAGTGTTTCCCGCGGCGAGGCTGTGGGATATTTTATCGATAAAGGTTTTAAGCATTATGTTTTTGCTGATACTGGTAGTGGTAAACTAAAGGAAATTACAGAAGGTGAATTTCTGCCGGAATCACCGGTGGCCGAGCTTGAAAATGGCACAAAAATCTATGCCTATACCCAACAACCTGTGCGTATCCCCCTTGTTTCAGGGGAAAAACAGATATTAAAAGAGCCTATTATCACGGGTCAGAGGGTAATAGATTTCTTCTTCCCCATTATGAAAGGTGGAGTTTCGATAATTCCCGGCGGTTTCGGTACCGGCAAAACCGTCCTTGAACAGTCCATTGCAAAATATGCGGATGTTGACATCGTCCTTTATGTCGGCTGTGGTGAAAGGGGGAATGAAATTGCCGAAATGATAGAGGAATTTACTACTATAAAGGATGAGCGGGAAGATAAACTGCTTAGAGACAGGACCGTTTTTGTGGTAAATACTTCTAATATGCCTGTTGCTGCCAGGGAATCTTCGATTTATATGGCTGTTTGTGCCGGTGAATATTACCGTCGCATGGGTTATCATGTTTTACTTCTGGCTGACAGTATCTCCCGCTGGGCGGAAGCTCTTAAAGAAATCTCTTCTTCACTTGAGGAGATGCCAGGGGAGGAAGGATATCCCACTTATATGAGTTCCCGCATTGCGTCTTATGTTGAAAGAGCAGGTGCTGTGAAAACGTCAGTTGAAGACAAAACGGGTTCTCTGAGTATGGTTCTTTCCGTTTCACCGCCGGGGGCTGATTTTGCCGAACCTGTGACACAGACACTTCTGCAGAACAGCGGAATTTTTTTGATGCTGGACAGGGAGCTTGCATATGCCAGGCACTACCCGGATATAAACTGGACACAGAGTTATTCAAATTACAGGGATGATCTGGAGGATTACTACCGGCAAAATGTGGCTGAAGAATGGCAGGAGCTCAGAAGAAAGTGTCTCCAAATTTTAAAACAGGAACAGGAACTGATGGAAATCAGACAGATTGTTGGCGATGAAGGGATGAAGGATGAGGACAAGGAGATTATAAAGCTTGCCGATAAGATAAAGACGGAGTTTCTGATGCAGGACTCTTTTTCTGAGGATGCCTATTGCCCTTTGCAGAAAACATATGAAAAAATTAAAAATATTCTGGGTGAGAAATGAGACTTTCCAATCATGTCTATAAAACGGTGGACGAAATCAGCGGGCAGCTGATTTTTGTGGAAGGTGTCCACCGTGCAAAGATCGGCGAACTTGTGAAAATAGTCGATAAGACGGGAAATGTTGAGACGGATGCCGAAGTTTTGCAGATTGAGGGCGACAGAGTGATGCTTCAGCTTGTGGATCTACCCCTTGGTATGCAAAAGAAAAGTGCCACTGCTATTTTCACGGATAAAATATCAAAGGTCCCTGTCTCGGAAAAGATGGTTAACAGGTTTTTCTCAGGCTCCATGCAGCCGCTTGATAATATGCCGATGTTTATCAGGGAAAAAGATATTCCAGTCACGGGCTATGTTATTAATCCTGTTGCAAGGAAATCCCCTGAGGATATGGTAAAGACGGGATTTTCTTTTATTGATGGTCTCAATACCCTGGTAATGGGGCAGAAACTGCCGATTTTTTCACTATCAGGGCTTCCCTCAGCCAGAGTCGTGGTGGACATTATCAATAATGCCTTCGGGGAAGAATCGGAAAGTGATTCACTGATTGTTTTTGCGGCACTCGGATTGTCTTATTATGAGAGTGAATATTATATGAATAATATCAAGGACAGTGCCACTGATAATATTTGTTTTCTTAACATGGCGGATGATCCGCTGATTGAGCGCCTTTTGACACCCCGCTATGCACTGAGTACAGCTGAGTATTTTGCCTATGAAAAGAAGAAAAACGTTCTGGTGATTATAGCGGATATAACAAATTACTGTGAAGCTTTAAGGGAAATTTCGGCGCTCAGGGAGGAATTGCCAGGCAGGCGCGGATATCCGGGGTATATGTATTCAGATCTGGCCTCTATTTATGAAAGGGCCGGAAGGGTTAAAGGAATGGATGGATCGGTTACGCTTTTACCGGTTTTGACCGTTCCGGAGGATGATATTACGCACCCTATAGCCGATTTAACCGGATATATCACGGAAGGCCAAATAGTCTTTTCAAGGGATATGCAGCAGGCCGGGGTTTATCCGCCGGTTGACATCCTGAAAAGTCTTTCAAGGCTTATGCAGAAGGGGATGAAATCTGATGAGCATAAAAAAATTACAAAGGGTATATTCAGCAATTATGCCAAAGGATGTAAATTGCGACAGATGGAAAGTATTGTGGGCAGAGAAGGGATGAGTAAAGAAGATATTAACCTTTTGAATTTTGCAGATACTGCTGAAAACGAATTTTTGCATCAGGAGGAAAAACGAAGTCTGGAAGATACACTGGAAATCGGAGATAAAATACTGAAAAAGGCGGGGCTGCGCTGATGCTCCAACATACGAGAACCAAGCTTATAGAACTGAAAAACAGCATAAGTACGGTTGAAAACAGTATTTCCATTCTTAACACAAAAAGAGCAGCTTTAATAGGTGAGCTTATGAAAATAACCCGCCTGTACTATGACAAAAAGGAAATCATAAAGGATAAATATGCAAAAGCGCTTTCCCAGCTGGATAAATCAAGGCGGCTTGACGGCAGCGAGTTTTTTGACTCAGCACTCCAAAGCGCCATAAGGGAAGTGGAATTTGAAGTTAAGAGTTATAATCTATGGGGTGTACCGATCAAAGAAGTTCAGGTTCCGGAGTCAGTGCTTCCCGAAACCGATAAAAGAAATCTGGGCTTTTTGACATCCAGCACATTTTTTGAAAAGACCATACAGGATTTTGAATCTCTCGTGAATGAGCTTCTAGACAATATCAATTACGAATATAAGATTAAGAGGCTGTCTGCTGAAGTGGTGAAAATCAACAGACGTATAAATGTTTTGGAACAAAAGATACTCCCCGGGATAAAATCGGATATAAAAAGTATTCAGCAGCACCTCAGCGAGAGGGAAAGAGCTGAATTCATCAAACTTAAATACTTCAAAAATGTACTCAGAGAAGGCTGAAAGATAGTTTTGCTTTCCTTATATAACAGTTTAAAGGGCTCAAGGGGAAGAAAGTTAAATAAGGTTGAAACAGTTGATTTGGTTGAATGGAAGAATAATATGTTAGTACTAAGAGCTAAGTATTAAGTTTACTTAAACAATGATAACCAGGAATAACCAAGGTATAAAACTGTGTGCTAGGCTGGCGCCTCAAATACCTTTAACAACCTACGTGTTACACATATTTTCGCAGTGCAAATATTTTTCAATGTAATTTGCACGCATTTCACAGCCGAAACTCGAAACTACTGCCGCTAACCGTCTACTAGCACCAGCCGTAAGGCTGGTAAATATGTGGTACACATCCGACATCGGCTGCTTCATTTGTGCAAATTACATTGAAATCATAGTCATGTTAGCTAAGTATATGTAAAACAATACTTTTATATAATTTTTGGGGTGATGCCAAAGAAAAGTTCTTATCTGTTGAATTTAATTTGATTTTTTAATATTATTTTTGGATGTCTGAAAATCATACCAAAATTTTGCTGTTAAGTGCTTATGAAGCCAAAAGCCATAAGTGCTGGCGGAAATTTCTGGAGGAAAATTTCACGAGGTATAAGTTTACTTCAGTTGTGCTTCCGCCCCGTTTTTTCTCTTGGAGGATTCACGGCAACCCCCTTATTTTCAGCGAATATGAAACAGAAAAACTGACAGAAAACTACGATTTAATTATTGCCACTTCAATGTGCGATGTTGCTACGATAAAAGGTTTCTTTCCCAATTTGGCCGGGATCCCGGTAATTGTTTATTTTCACGAAAATCAGTTTACATATCCGGAAACGGAGCGTGTGAAAAGTTATCAGGATGCACAGATAAAAAGTATCAATTCTGCCGTTGTTGCTGAAAAGCTATTGTTTAACAGTTTTTATAATATGCAGACTTTTCTGGAAGAAGGTGAAAAACTGCTTAAAAAAATGCCGGATTTCAACAAAATAAAAATTTTTGAAAAGCTGGCAGCCAAAAGTGAGGTGCTGCCCGTCCCCATTTACCCTCTGGGCTTTGACAGGAAAACTGCAAAAAAAATCCCTGTTATTTTGTGGAACCACCGGTGGGAGTATGACAAGGCACCCGAAAGGTTTTTTCATGCAATGGATAAAATCCGGAATAAGGGATACTTATTCAAATTGAATGTTGTCGGCCAGCAATTTCGCAGACAGCCTGAATGTTTTGATAAATACAAAAACATTTTCAGAGATGAAATATTGCACTGGGGTTATATAAAGGATATTGATAAATACCATGAAATCTTACGAAATTCAGATTTTGTTGTCTCAACTTCCCTGCATGAATTTCAGGGTTTAGCGGTACTGGAAGCCGTGTCTGCAGGGGCTGTGCCTGTTGTTCCCGACCGTATGGCATACAGAGAAATTTTTCAAAATATATACAAATATGCCTCGCATAAAAATGAGCCGGAAAAAGACATTAATGCTTTGGCGGAAAACTTGGCAATATTTATTGAGAAATACAACAAGGGAGAATATATTCCAACACCTGATATATCCGGTTTTTACGTTTCAAATCTTACAAGCAGATATGAGAAGATATTTGCGCAGATAATTGCTCGTTAATTTTGCCGCAACAGGTTATTATGGATACTGAACTTTGATTTTTTAAAACAGTCTAATCTTACACAATGTTTTTGTTTGAAATGTAAATTTGTCTGAGTGATTGTATATTCAAGTTTCGCACTTGCATCTTTTGCAAGTCTTTGCGAGGAGTGATAACGACGAAGCAATCTCTATTTTTATATTATTTTGAGATTGCCACAACCCTGTTTTCACAGGGTCTCGCAATGACCGAACTAAGTGCGAAACTTGATTATATGATTGTATAATTTGAATTTCTGCAATTGCGCATATTGTTGATAATGAAAAAACAGGACAAAAGTTAATGAAATGTAAATACCTTCTTTTGACAGTATTAATTTTGCCGATGGTTTTTTCCTGCACTGTTTTCAAGCCTGAAATTTCACAGATTGAAACTGTGCTTGATAACAGCAAAGGTTCTGCAGCTGCCAGCTTTATCGACAATGAGACTCTGTGGTGGAATATTTTTGAGAGTCCGGAAATTTCAAAACTTATGGATAAAGCTTTTGGTAACAACTTTAATATCAAAGCTGCTTATTACCGGATAAAACAGGCTCAGGCATCCTACAGAAAATCTTACAGCGGATACTATCCTTCTGCTGACTTAAGTCTGGAGAGGAGTTACAATAAACAAAAACAGAAAAATCTTGATGCCGTTACCACTGATAAATGGAGCCTTGGGCTGAATGTCAGCTATGAAGCCGACATCTGGGGTAAAACCAGTGCTGAAGCTGAAAGTGCAGCTTTGCAGGTTGACATAAGCCGTTACAATTTAAAAGGCAGTGCCCTGATCCTGAGCACCGATATTGCAAAGACCTGGGTTGATATTATTGCTAATAAAATTAAACTGAATACTTTCAGAGAACAGCTAAGGTTGAACCAGGACATATATTCCATTTTAGAAGAAAGATACTACAGTTCCATGGCTGATCTTATCGACTTGTATCAGCAGGAAAGTGTGATAGCCAACATTCGGAGTCAAATTGATGATACCATTTCGGAAATAAAACAGCTGAAACAGAGTCTGAATGTATTGACGGGGACTCATCCGGGGGCGAAAATTTCTGTTGTTACAGAGCAAATACCGGAGATAAACCCGCTTCCCAAAGGCGGTTTGCCTGCCTCTGTTTTGAAAAACAGACCGGATTTAAAAGCATCATGGTTAAAGGTGAAATCTGCTGCCTGGAATGTTTCATCGGCAAAAGCCGCAAGACTGCCTTCACTAAGACTTACAGGATCTTACAATTATTCTGCAGAGAGACTGGCGGATATTTTTGACAATTGGGCGTTAAATCTTGCAGGCTCCCTTATTGCACCGATTATAGACGGAGGCTCCAGAAAAGCCGAAGTGGCAAGAAGCAAAGCGGCTTTACAGGAAGCTGTTATGAATTACAAACAGGATGCTTTAAATGCCGTAAAAGAGGCTGAGGCAGCCATGCTTAATGAAAAGAAATATGTGAAGCGGATAAGAAATACTGAAAGGAGGCTCTCCATAGCCTGGAAAAGTTTGAATGAGGCTGAGAAAAGGTATTATTCCGGCATATCCGATTATTCCACAGTACTTAATCAAAGACTTAATATCATAGAACTTAAAAGCACTCTTACAGACCTCAAAAGTGCGAGAATTAAGTCGAGAATCGATCTTTATAAAGCTGCAGGCGGCAGAATACCGGAGCTAAACGAAATCCTGAAAGAGGTTAAAAATGGACGAACAGCAGAAAAATAAACGTGTGGAAGATGAGAGCAAGCCACTTCCCAAAAAGACTTGGTGGCAGAGGCTTCTGTCTTTTATTTTGATAGTCTTAATAATTGGAGCAGGCGGCTACGGTGTAAAATATTTTTTATCCTCCAGACCGATGCCGAAGATGTCCAAACCTGAAAAAATTATTCCTTCCGTTACTGTTAAAAATATAAAACCCTCCGAGCATCAGGTCAGCATCTCCGCTTACGGTAATGTTAAAATAAAAAATGCTGTGGAAATCAAATCTCAGGTTTCAGGGATTGTGACTTATGTGTCTGATAATTTGGATTTGGGGGAATTTGTAGAAGAGGGAAATATCCTTGTGAAAATTGATAAAACCGACTACGAAATTGCTCTTGAAAAGAGCATGAGTGCCCTCAAACAGGCGCAGTCAAATCTTACACTTGAGAAAGGGAAACAGGCTGTTGCAAAAAAGGAATGGGAAATAATGCAAAAAAGAGGTGGAGATAATATTTCCGAAGAACAGAAAGCACTTGCGTTAAGGGTTCCACAGCTTATGAGTGCCAGAGCTTCAGTGAAACAGGCCGAAGCTGATGTCCGAAAAGCCCGTCTGGATCTGAAACGCACAGTTATCGAGGCTCCCTTCAACGGGATAGTGATGGAAAAAAATGTCAGCAGAGGTTCTTATCTAAATGTTCAGGGTTCTGTGGCTAAAATTATTTCAACTGAGGATTTTTACATTGAAGTGTATGTAGAGAAGGATAAGCTGAAGTGGCTGGATAAATCCAAACCTGTAATAATTGAATCAGGTACCGGTAAATTCACCGGTAACGTTGAGGAAGTTTTACCTGATGTCCAGGATAAGGGACTTATGGCAAAACTTTTGATAACGGTTAAGAACCCCCTTCAGTCTGAGCCCCCTCTTCTTGTTGGCGATTACGCCGAACTTACTTTGAAAGGTAAAGTGCTGAAAGATATTTATAAAATACCGAGATCGGCGGTTTCCGACCGGGGTAAAATATATCTCGTGGATCAGGATAGCAGGCTTAGAATCAACGAGTACGATAAAATGTGGGAAGATGAAAAAAATATATATGTAAAAAATACTTTTCCTCCACAGTGGAAACTTGTCGTAAGTAAAATATTCGCTCCTTCAGACGGCATGAAAGTTAAAATTTCAGAAGAAAACGCCGGTGCTGCTAAATGAGTAAAGAGAGTATGAAAAAAGGCCCCATCGCCTGGATGGCAAAAAATTCTGTTGCAGCCAATATCCTTATGATTTTTATCCTCGCAGGCGGCCTCTTCATGGGTTTTAATATAAAGCAGGAGGTTTTCCCGGACTTTGAAATAGATGTTGTATACATTAGCGTTGCTTACCCCGGTGCAAGCCCGGACGAGGTGGAAAAGGGTGTGATACTGCCGGTTGAGGAAGCCATAGAAGGGACCAACGGTATAAAAGAAATAAGATCCACGGCTAATGAGAGTTCGGGGACAGTTACTGTAGAGGCTGTCACCGGATACGATATGCAGAAGCTTTACCAGGATATTAAAAATGAAGTGGACAGGATTGATTCTTTCCCGGATGAGGCGGAAGATCCTCAGGTGATGATACCTTCCACAAGGTGGAGAGTGGTAAGCATAGTTTTAAGCGGAAACCAGAGTTACCATACTTTAAGGAATTATGCAGATGTAGTCAAAAACAGACTGGTGGCTAATAAAAATATAACAGTAGTGGAGATAAGCAGCAAAAGAGATTATGAAATAAAGGTGAGCGTTTCAGAAGAACAATTGAAAAAATATAACCTTACGTTGCAGCAGATTGCTTCCAAAATAAATTCTTCAGCTTTAGATCTTCCGGCGGGTACGATTGAATCGGATCAGGGTGACATATTGATAAGAGTTAAGGAGCGCAAGGATTTCGGCCCTCAATTTGCCGGCATACCAGTAATAAATGATAAAAGCGGTGCTGCGGTTCGTCTCGGGGATATTGCGACAATAGAAGATGGATTCGAAGAAACGGTAAACTATATGAATTTTAACGGCAAGTCCGCAGTGGAACTTGAAATTTTCAGAGTTGGTAATCAAAAGCCTGTTGATGTGGCAAATGCAGTGAAAAACGAGATTAAAAAACTTAACGAAATACTGCCTGAAGGTCTTAGTCTGGGAGTGGTTAATGACAGGTCGGAGATATTCAATCAGAGGATGAATTTACTTCTGAAAAACGGGCTTATGGGCCTTATACTTGTTATGATTCTGCTCAGTCTGTTTCTTGAAATCAGGCTTGCTTTTTGGGTGACTCTGGGGATTTTGATATCTTTTATGGGTGCTCTTCTTCTAATGCCGTTGTTTAATGTCTCCATAAACATGATATCACTTTTCGCCTTCATCATAACACTGGGGATAGTTGTAGATGATGCGATAGTAGTTGGAGAAAATATTTATACTTACAGACAAAAGGGGATGCATTTTATTGAAGCTTCAATCAAAGGTGCAAGAGAGATAAGTGCTCCGGTGGTTTTCAGCATCCTGACCAATATTGTAGCCTTTATGCCAATGTATTTTATACCCGGAGTTTCAGGGAAAATATTCCGAATAATACCTCTTGTCGTAGCGTCAGTCTTTTTGATTTCACTTGTGGAAGCCCTTTTTATACTTCCAGCTCACCTCGGCCACCAAAAAAATTATTTTGTCAGCAGAATAATGTATTTCATACACAGGCAGCAGCAGAAAATCAGCCGATTTCTTGAATGGATGATTGAAAATATATACAGACCCTTTTTGAAAATTTCTCTTCAATTCAGATACGTAAGTATTGTTGCAGGGTTGATGATACTGATTGTTACTATAGCTTTTATAGCAAGCGGCAGAATGGGATTCAGTATGTTTCCTAAAGTACAGTCAGATTTTGCCCGTTTAAAAGTACAGATGCCTCTGGGGGAATCAGATGCAAAAATAAAACGTACAGCTGAAAAAATTTCCACTTCTGCAGAGAAACTAAAAGAAAAATACAGCCGATCCGGACTTGTGGAAAATATTCTGATTAATGTCAGCGGCAACAGCATAACCGGCCGTGTCTTCCTTGCCCCACCGGAAAAACGTGTTATAAGTACTTCTGAATTTGTAAAAGAGTGGAGAAATGTGCTTGGTAAAATTCCGGCAGCTGAGCAGGTAAGTTTCAGTTCGGATTTCGGAGGCCCGGGATCCGGAGCAGACCTGACTGTTGAGCTCAGCCATTCTAATATGGATGTTCTGAAGTCTGCCAGCAGCAAACTGGCTTCTGAACTGGAAAAGTTTGAAATAACCTCGGACATTGAGGACGGGTTTCTGGAAGGCAAAGACCAGTTTGACGTTAAACTGAAACCTAAAGGTTATTTTCTCGGTTTTTCCCCTGAGGTAATTGCAAGGGAATTAAGGAGCAGATACTACGGTGTTGAGGCTTTAAAACAGTTGCGTGGGAAAAATGAAGTAAGTGTCATGGTGAGGCTAAACGAGCAGCAAAGGGACAGTGTTAATTTTTTCGAAGATATGAAAATTCAGTCACCAAACGGTGTGAATGTTGCATTTAACGATGTCGCTGTAATCAAAAGAGGCAAAGCTTATACATCTATCGAAAGGCGAAACGGTAAAAGGGTGGTTACAGTAAAGGCCTCCGTTACCCCGCAGAGCAGAACGGGTGAAATAACTAAATCTCTGGAAAAGGATGTTCTCCCCGGACTTATGTCAAACTATCCGGGACTTTCCTACAGTTTCGAAGGGGAACAGTCTGATTTAAGGGAAAGCGTGGGTACTCTTATAAGAGGATTGGGAATAGCTTTGCTGGCTATATATGTTTTGCTGGCTGTGCCCTTCAAAAGCTATATTCAGCCGATTATCATAATGTGCAGTATTCCTTTCGGAATTATCGGAGCCGTATACGGTCATCTGCTTTTGGGCTACAGCCTGAGTCTGATGAGTTTGTTCGGTATAGTTGCTTTGGCAGGAGTTGTTGTAAACAGTGCACTGGTGCTGATAGACCTTGCAAACAGGCTCAGACGAGATAATGGATACAACAGTTATTCGGCAATTCTGGAATCATCAATGTCTCGTTTCAGACCGGTAATCCTTACAACACTTACAACATTTTTCGGCTTGATGCCTATGGTTTTCGAAACGTCAATGCAGGCAAAATTTCTGATACCGATGGCAATATCTTTAGCGTTCGGAATACTTTTCGGGGTGTTTATTACTTTAATTTTTGTGCCTTCTCTTTATATAATTCTTGAGGACTTAAAAAGCTTTTTTACTAAAATATTCGGTTTCAAAAAACATTACGGTGAATTGAAATAATACGGGAGGCGAATTAATTATGGAAATGATTAAAAACTTCATTTTTTTCCTGGCTTTTTACATGATTATTTCAGGATTTGCTTATGCTAATGGTAACATCTTTCCTGAAAAAATGGGCGGTTTTGAAAAGGTTTCCATAACAAGAGGCAGCGAGGCAATAAAGTCTGTCAAGATGCTGCACAGGGGTTCTGAAATTCAGTTGAATGATGCAGTGGTGGCTAAATATGCAGGCGGTTCAGGTAAAAAAATGATAATATGGGCTTCCGAATCTTCATCGGTAAAAGAGGCAGAAAAGTTGATCAGCAGAATGAATGAAAAAATGCCCTCAAGCAAGATGTACAGAAATTTTAAATCACTAAAGGTAAACGGGTGTGAGGTATATTCTGTAGACGGGATGGGAATGAAAAATTATTATTTTGTAAAAGAAAAATGGAATTACTGGCTGGCAGTTAAAGCAGATAACAGCAGAGTTGTTTTGATTGATTTCATGAGTAATCTGGCTGATTGTAAAAGCTCAGAATAAAGACCTTTTAATAACCCTATTTGGTGATACTGTAACATACGCCCTCGGTCGGATAAATTTGACGTTTAACAACATATCCCGCCCTCCGGGCGAGATGAAAAAATCTGAATTTGTAGCCTTGCGGTACTAAAGTAATGTATCCCACTATCATCGGTCGAAGACCGATAAATTTGTGATACACAATATATTTACCAGCCTCCGGCTGGTGCTTCCCACTTCCAAAACATAAAGATGTACATTACTCAAAGCTCTCTGAACGAGAGTTCATCCGCTGTTGATTTGACGCACTTTGTTTGTTAATATAAATAAATGAGACCTTTGAATCATTGCCATACTGTCACCCTGAACTCGTTTCAGGGTCTCGTAAACCATTGATAATACGAGATGCTGAAATAAATGGTTGCCTACGGCAAATTTATCCGCCCGAGGGCGTCTGTTACAGCATGACCAAATAGAGTTATTCAAAGCTCTTTAAATGATAATTGGCATGATGTTTAATGTGAAATAATAAAAATTCAAATGAGGTTAATATGGATGAGGAGAAAAAAAATCAAAAAAATGAAAGTGAGCAGCGTGAATGGTTTCATCTTGATATTCATCCCTGGGTGTTTTTCATTTCAGCTGCGCTGATTATTTTATTTGTAGCCGGTGCTATTTTATTCCAGAACTATTTAGGTGATTTTTTCGGACAGGTGCAGAGCGGGATGTCCAAGTATGCCGGCTGGTTTTTTATTTTTACAATTAATATCGTTTTAGTTGTCTGTCTTGTGGTCCTTATCAGCCGGTTTGGCAGTATAAAACTTGGCGGACCGGATGCTGAGCCCGAGTTTTCTACAATGGGCTGGTTTTCTATGCTTTTTTCAGCCGGGATGGGGATAGGTCTTTTATTTTATGGTGTGGCAGAGCCGATGTTTCATTATACTGCAAATCCCTTAACGGAACCGGGCACCCAGGAGGCTGCCCGCAAAGCTATGGACATCACTTTTCTTCACTGGGGGCTCCATCCCTGGGGTGTATATACAATAGTCGGGCTGTCGTTGGCTTTTTTCTCTTTTAATAAAAACTTGCCATTATCTATCAGAACCGCCTTTTACCCCATTTTTGGAGATAAGGTTTATGGGGGTATAGGCAATACTATCGATATTATTGCAACCGTAGCTACGCTTTTCGGCGTTGCCACTTCATTGGGGCTGGGTGTTCAGCAGGTGAATGCCGGTCTTGATCACTTACTCGGTATTGGGCAGACTAAAACAATTCAGGTGATACTGATAGCATGTATTACCGCTATTGCCACATGGTCGGTTGTTAACGGACTGGATAAAGGTATTAAAAGGTTATCCCAAATAAATATCGGTTTAGCGTTTTTACTGCTGGTGTTTGTTTTTCTTCTTGGCCCCACCCTATTTGTTTTAAACGCTTTTCTGGAAAATATCGGTTATTATCTGCAATACCTGCCTCAACTTTCAACATGGAATGAGACATACGAGAGTTCTCAGTGGCAGCACGGCTGGACAATATTTTACTGGGCATGGTGGATTGCATGGTCTCCTTTTGTTGGAATGTTTATAGCACGTGTATCCTACGGAAGAACAATAAAACAGTTTATCCTTGGTGTTCTTCTTGTTCCGACGCTGGTAACGTTTATATGGATTACTATTTTCGGCAATACAGCGCTTTTTATAGAAATGTTTGGAGCCGGAGGTATTGCGAAAGCCGTACAGGATAATATTCCTCTTTCCATGTTTATATTATTGGAAAATTTTCCACTGTCTACAGTGACTTCAGCTTTGACAGTGTTTGTAGTTATTGCCTTTTTTGTCACTTCATCTGACTCCGGTTCAATGGTAATTGATATAATTACTTCCGGAGGGAATCCCAATCCTCCCGTGCTTTCAAGACTTTTTTGGGCAATTCTGGAAGGAGTGGTTGCAGCTTCTCTCCTTGTGGGCGGAGGTCTTGTTGCTCTGCAAACAGCAGCAATTACAACAGGACTCCCTTTTGCAGTTGTATTGCTGGGCATGTGTTACGCCCTTTTCAAAGGCTTATCAGAATATGCCGGACCGCAGGAATTTAAAATAAGCGGCCCTGATCTAAAGAAATCAAAAAGTGTTAAAGTAAAGAAAAAGCCTAAGCTGGATAAAACTTTCGGCAGAAGAAGGCTTTGGTAAAGGGGGATATGATTGTGATTAAAAAAATTATTTTTATTTTATTAATGAGTTTTTTGGGGGTCAACCTTTTTGCAGCTGTGCAAGTTGTAAAAATAGGGTATGCAGACTGGTCAAGCTCAATTGCAACCAGTTATACCGTAAAGGCCATTATGGAAGAAAAGATGGGCGTGCGGTGCAGGCTGATAGAAATGCCTGCTGACGAAATGTGGAAATCCGTTGCAGAAGGCAGGGTTGACGCTATTTTATCTGCATGGCTGCCCGATACTCATGAAAAATATTATAATGAATATAAAGATTCCGTTGTAAACCTCGGTGCTAACCTTAAGGGGACAAAAATCGGACTGGTTGTTCCGCAGGTACCTGCCGGCAGATTTACAACAGGAACGGGAATACAAAACAAGCCTTACATGAATATAGATTCTATACCCGAGCTCAAACAGTATAAAACGAAACTGAAGAGAAGGATTATAGGTATAGATCCTGAAGCGGGTATAATGTTGAAAACTAGGGAAGCAATTGAAAAATATAATCTGGATAGCTTCAGGTTAATTTCTATCAGTGAAAAAAATATGCTGAACGAGCTTGAGCGAGCGATAAGATACAAACAGTGGGTTGTTGTCACCGGATGGCAGCCCCACTGGATTTTTGCAAGGTGGGAGCTGAAGTTTCTGGATGATCCTAAAGATGTATACGGAAACGGTGGATACATTGCTACTGTGGCCAGAAAGGGATTGAAAGACGATATGCCTGAAATATACAAGTTTCTGGACAATTTTAAATGGCAGAAAGAAGATATCGAACAGGTAATGCTGTGGATTCACCAGGACAGGGGAAATTTCCCCTATGAAAAAGCTCTCCGATGGGTGAATGCCAATGAAAATAAAATACAGGATTGGCTGAATTAAATAATTGGATAAGGAGAAATTATGTTTAGGGATACATTCTTACGCTATAGATACGGCTGTTTGAAACTGTTTGCCAGAGAAGGCGACAGTGTGGTTTTTATGGGTTCAGCCTTTATTGTTCACAATGAAGGATACCTGGTAACTGCCGCACATCTGCTCTACACACAGCAGAATCTTCTTGTTATTACAGGGGCATCCGGGGATGATTTTCAGCCTGTGTCCAATGAAGAGCATACACCGATACCCGTTAATGTGGTCGAAATTGATCATGACAGAGATCTCGCCCTTTTGAAAATTGACACAGAGATAAAAATTGAAATGCCCGACCATCTTATCGGTGTGCCTGAGAATGTTCATATCGGCCATTATGTGTCATGTGTGGGTTATCCTTTTGGCTTCCATCATGTTTTTAACCAGGCCATTCAATCGGCAATAGTGTCAGCGAAGATGATAACAAAAAACGGAACGAATATTTTTCTTTTCAATTCCATGGTACATCTGGGAACCAGAGGCGGTCCGCTCATTGATGTTGATGAAGGGCGTGTCATCGGAGTAGTGGCAGGGCAATTTGATCCATTTGAAGCAGCACCTAAATTCATGAGAGAGGAAGATTTGCCGGGATCGAGTTTTTCTTATGCCATTTCTATCGAATACGTTGAAGAGATGCTGAAAAATCAAGGTGCGGAGATTGTTTGATAGTATCTAATTCCTCCACCATGCGGCGGTAAGATGAAGGGGACAAGGCGTGCGTCTGCTATTGAAGATTTGTTTATGAAAACAGGCACAGTATTTTTATTGCTTTTTCAATCTCATTCCACGCGCTTATCGGATCACGTTTTTTTACTTTTAAATTCAATCTTCTTTATCGATTCAGTAAGCAATTGTTTCGACGGGCATGATTTTTACTTCTGAATTAATAATCGAACATCTAATGAATTTTATCTGTAATTTTATTTAAAAAACTAATTTTAAAATATGTACATACTTTTACTTTATAATCAGCACCAATTTCTCTATAATGAATTATGGATATAAGTGCAGTATTTACAGATAAAGTTAAGAAAAGTTTAGGTTCCAAAGAATGCAAGAACCTTGAATATCTTTGCAGGCATTCAGAGTTAATCGCCAAATTCCTGATTAATTGCCCGGGGATAATCGATTATTTGTATGATAACCTCAATTCTGAACGCAATGTGGAGACAATATTCAAAAGTAATGAAGACTTGCTGACATATTCATGCAAAGAGTCAGATTTTCTACAAAATCTAAGAATGATGAGGATGCGTGAGTATTTACTGATAGCTTATAAAGATCTGATTGAAAAAGGAAGTGTTAAAAATATAACTGCAAACATCTCATCATTCGCTTCAGCCGCTTTGGAAGCCGCCTATAAAAAGTCTTACAAAGATTTAGCCGGTCAGTATGGCATCCCTCTCAACGAGAATAATAAAGAATGCGCCTTTTGTATCATCGGACTTGGCAAACTGGGAGGCTGGGAGCTTAATTTTTCCTCTGATGTGGATATAATGTTTGTTTATGAAACGGAGAAAGGTAGTACAGACGGCGGCAGTAAAGGCAGTCTGGAAAATCATATGTTTTTTGTAAAACTGGCTGAAAAAATCAAATATTTCATTTCGGAAAATACAGAAGACGGAATAGTATACCGGGTGGATTTAAGGCTCAGGCCGGACGGAGATAAAGGAGCTATTGCACTGCCTTTGAGAAGTTATGAATTGTATTACGAATCTTACGGGCAGAGCTGGGAAAGGATGATGCTTCTAAAATCATTGCCGGTAGCGGGGAACCTGGAGCTTGGAACAAGATTTTTTGAGGCGGTGAAACCTTTTGTTTTTAAAAAGAGCATCGATTACAAGCTTATTGATGAGTTGTCGAGAATAAAATCAAAAATCAATGAGCGTGTAAAGTATAAAAAGGATAAAATGAATGTCAAACTGGGTAAGGGTGGTATAAGGGAGATTGAGTTTATCATTCAGGTGCTGCAGATACTTAATTACTCCAAATACCCTGATGTTTACAGACGTAACAGCCTTGAAGCTATACATATTTTAAAAGAGTACAATCTGCTTGAGGAAAAGGAAGCTGCTTCTTTGAGTGAATCATATATTTTTCTGAGAAAACTGGAGCATATGGCGCAGATTGAAAAGGGGCTGCAGACGCACAGAATACCTTTTAATTCTAAAGGATTTGATAAATTTCTTGAACGTTCCGGCTATACCGACAAAGAACATTTTTTTAAAGATTATGACTATCATACGAATAATGTAAACCGTATTTTCAATGATATACTTAAAGAGAATGAAGTAAATCCTGTATCGATAGTTTTTGATGAGGAAATGGGAAATGAAGATATTGCTGAATACCTTGAAAGTATAGGTATAAAGGATGCCCAAGAG
>Ga0208561_100147_pt1 | contig 18740 bp, 16 predicted proteins | sample Shrwel1BS1Day9_FD_187536 | JGI IMG/M metagenome (GOLD analysis project Ga0208561, IMG submission 187536) | Subsurface microbial communities from deep shales in Ohio, USA - Utica-3 well 1 S-1-Day9 (SPAdes) (version 2) ... | reverse complement strand
TATCGAGCGTGCGCATGGTCACCGGATTGGGGGCGAAAGCTTCCAACTGCTCCCGGTAATATTCCCGCTGCTCCTGCTCGGAGGGGAAGCGGTCCTTGATCATGAACGGCACTTCCGTCCGGTACAGCCCGATCCCCTCGGCACCATGGGACAGCGACCGCGCAACATCGGTCATCAGCCCGGTGTTCACCAGCAACGCCACCCGGTGGCCATCGGTGGTTTCACAGGGCTTGTCACGTAGCGCTTCCAGGCCACGGAAGAGCTCGTCCTCCTCATCGCAGATTTCCTGATAGAACGCTCTGAGATCTGGCGAAGGCGAAGCAAAAAGCTGGCCTTCAAAGCCGTCCACAATCAGCTCCTTACCATCCAGCTGATTCACAGGAATGTCGACCAGCCCCATCACCGTAGGCACGCCCATGGCCCGGGCCAGAATGGCAACGTGGGAGTTACTGGAACCCTTTACCGACACCAGGCCAACCAGATGCCCCTTCGGAACCTCACCAAGCATGGCCGGCGTAATTTCCTCGCTGACCAGCACCGTGCGCTCCGGGTATTCCAGGGTTTTTTCTTCGCCTTCCTGCAAGCGGGACAGCAGGCGCCGGCCAAGATCCCGGATATCCACCGCACGCTCGCGCAGGTAATGGTCATCCATCACCTCAAAGTGGCGAATGTACTGCTGCACCACTTGCTTGAGTGCGCCCTGCGCCCAGATACCTTCATGAATGCGAGTGGCCACTTCGCCCGGCAAGGCCTGATCGCCGAGCATGCTCAGGTACACATCGAACAAAGCCAGCTCTTCCGGGCGTAGCTGGGACGACAGGCGCTTGGCCACCCGCTGAATGTCTTCACGGACAGTTTGCACCGCCGCACGGAATAGCGCGAGTTCCTGTTCAATATCGTCGGTGGGCTTTTCCGGCACAACATCCAGATCCGCCGTGGAATAAACCACCACACCGGTACCAATGGCGACACCCTGGGCACCGGGGACACCACTGAAACAGATATCTTTGGTTGCTTCACCGGTCAGCGACAGACCACTGATGGCGCCGGTCGCTTCGCTGTGCGCAATAACACTCGCCAGCTGGGCCGATACGGTGACCAGAAAGGCTTCTTCGCCCTCGTCAAAGCACCGTGAGCTTTCCCGCTGCTGAACCACCAACACGCCCAGCATGCGCCGGCGATGGATGATGGGAACACCGAGGAACGAGCGGAAACGCTCCTCGCCAGTTTCAGGAAAGTAGCGATAGCGGGGGTGCGAAGGGGCGTCTTCAAGATTAATCGGTTCTTCACGGGCACCGACCAGGCCAACCAGGCCTTCCGAATAACCCAGACTGACATTGCCCACCGACTCCTGATACAGACCTTCCGTAGCCATCAGGATGTAGCGGTTTGAAGACGGATCAAGCAGATAAACGGAACAGACTTCTGTGGCCATGGCCGCCTGCACCCGCGATACAATAATACCCAGCGCCTCGTGCAGATCGCGGGCGGCATTTACCTCTTGTACTATGTTTCGCAAGGTGCTCAGCATCAGGTCAGTCCGTCATTGATGGTATTCCTTCCGGCGCCGGTTTTGCTCACGGCTCCGAAGCCACTGCTCCATATTGTGAAACAGCCGGGGTGCGAGCTCACGCAACGCGCGTCTGTACACTTCTCTTTTGAATGAGACCACCTGTCCCAACGGATACCAGTAGCTTACCCACTGCCACCCGTCGAATTCCGGTGAATCGGTGCCATCTACGCGTACATGCGCATCTGGCGACAACATCCTCAGCAGGAACCATTTCTGTTTTTGCCCCACGCATACGGGGTGCGAGTTATGGCGAACCATCCTCCTGGGAAGCCGGTATCGCAGCCAGCCCCGGGTGCAGCTGATGATTTCCACATCACTGGCACTGAGGCCGATTTCCTCTGCAAGCTCCCGGTACAGTGCATCTTCGGGCGATTCGTCATCTTTGATACCGCCTTGTGGAAACTGCCAGGAGTCCTGCCCTATTCGCCTTGCCCAGAGAACTTCGCCCCTGTGGTTGGCCAGAATGATTCCGACGTTGGGTCTGAAACCGTCCGAGTCGATCACGGCACAGTCCTCTTGATAGTCGGCAGCCGGTCATTTTTTAACCGGCGATAATTGTCCAAGTTGCTCTCATTCTTGCAGAATCCCAAGGCATGGGCAAACACAGCCTGAACACAGCGCTCATGGTAGACTGTGCACTTTGCTACAGAGCCTTTAACAACAGGAGGACGCGGCTTGACGCTCGCAATTTTTGATCTGGACAACACCCTGCTGGCCGGCGACAGCGACCATGCCTGGGGAGAGTTTCTGGTAGAAGAAGGTATGGTGGATGCCGAGGACTACAAGCAGGCCAATGATCGCTTTTATCAGGAGTATCTGAATGGCGAGCTGGACATCTTCCATTATCAGCGTTTCATCCTGCAGCCGCTGAGCCGCCACAACATGGAAGAACTGGAGGCCTGGCGCGAGGACTTTATGCGCAAAAAGGTCGCCCCGATGATGCTGGACAAGGCCGCGAAGCTGCTGGCAGAGCATCGTGAGCAAGGCCACACTCTGATGATCATTACCGCCACCAACCGGTTTATTACCGAACCGATTGCCCACAAGCTTGGCGTGGAACACCTGATTGCCACCGAACCGGAACTGGTAAATGGCCGATTTACCGGTGAAGTGGCGGGCACACCCAGTTTTCAGGAAGGCAAGGTGGAGCGCCTGAACGACTGGCTGGCCGGCAATGGCGAAAGCCTGGCTGGCGCCTGGTTCTACAGTGATTCGCGCAACGACGTACCGCTGCTTGAGAAAGTGGAAAACCCGGTGGCAGTCGATCCAGACCCCACCCTTGAGGAGATCGCCCGGGAACGCGGCTGGCCAGTCATGTCTTTGCGGGATTAACCCTCCGGGGCTTTGCTGATCCGGCAAAGCCCTTTTAACAAAGAAGGTACGTTTAACCTTCCGAAGCGGCGTGTGCAGCGTAAGCGGTGGCGTCCATCAAACCATCCAGCTCGCCGGCATCCTCCAGCTGTACCCGGAAAAGCCAGCCATCACCGTACGGATCTTCGTTGACCAGTTCCGGCTCGTCTTCCAGCTTTTCGTTGACCTCAATAACCTCACCGGTCACAGGGCTGAAAATGTCCGAGGCAGACTTTACCGATTCCGCCACACCGGCTTCCTCTCCTCCGGTCACGGTAACGCCCAATTCCGGAACGCCGACAAAAATAACATCGCCCAGCTGTTCCTGGGCAAAATCGGTAATACCGACCGTGGCAGTGCCGTCGTCAGCAACCCGAACCCATTGGTGAGTTTCGATGTACTTGAGAGTGGCAGGTGTCTCGCTCATGTTCATAGGTCCTGTTCAAACTTTTGCGCAGTTTAACCGAAGAGTTCAATTCCAGCGAATGCTTCGGGCCAGCTCCATAAATGCGTTGAGATAATCCACCTCGGCATCCAGTTCCCGGAACCCCAGAAAGATCTGCTTGGGCATTCCCTCGCGCCCTAACCGCAGAGCTTTTATGGGCATCTGCCGGGCGTATTCATCCACCAGCCAACGGGGCAAAGCCGTCACTCCACGCCCCGCCGCCACCATCTGCAGCATGATATCGGTGGTCTCGATGGTTTTATGGCGCCCCGGCGAGGCATGAGCCGGCAGGAAAAAACGGGTGAAAATATCCAGGCGCTCTGCGGCCACCGGGTAGGTAATGAGTGTGTCCTTTGCCAGTTGCGTCGGTTCTGCCCATTCCTGCCTGGCCAACGGATGCCCGGAGCTGACCACCAACACCTGCTCATAATCGAATACCGGTTCAAACTGCACGCCCGGGCGGTGCAGTGGGTCTGGCGTGACCAGCAAATCAATGTCATGACCAAACAGCGCGCCCATGCCGCCGAACTGGAATTCCTGTTTTACATCCACGTCTACATCCGGCCATTGCTGCAAATACGGCCCGACAATTTTCAACAACCACTGATAACAGGGATGACATTCCATGCCGACTCGAAGGCTGCCCCGCTGGCCCCTGGCAATCTGCTGCACCAGCATTTCAGCATGCTCGAATTGCGGTAGCAGGCGGTTTGCAAGGGTCAGAAGCTGCTCGCCCGCCTGGGTGAACCGTAACTGCCGCCCCTCGCGCACCCACACCGGCGTGCCGAGTTGCTGCTCCAGTTTGCGAACGGCGTGGCTAAGCGCTGACTGGGTCAGATTCAGCTGCTCTGCCGCAGCGGTCAAAGAGCCCTGACGCTCGATAGCCCTGAAGATTTCCAGATGGTTTCGTTCAATCATGCGCGCCCTATCCGTGAATTTTTTTCATTGGTCAGTGAAATAATACCATTTTTATTCATTGGAAGACCTGAATAACCTTGGCAGTCGATTCACACAGACAACGTTCAAGGAAAACTCATGGTAACCACACACAATCTGGGTTTCCCTCGCATTGGCGCGAAACGGGAACTGAAGTTTGCACTGGAAGACTACTGGGCCGGCCGGCAAACCGGGCAGGAACTGACGGCGACTGCCGAAGACTTACGCCGCCAGAACTGGCACCAACAGACCGGCATTGACCTGAGCCCGGTGGGTGATTTCTCGCTGTATGATCAGGTACTGGATATGTCTGTCACCCTGGGCAATCTGCCGGAGCGCGTGGCCAGCCAGGCCGGCTCACAGACAGACGCCTACTTTCGTGCCGCCCGGGGCCGTGGCGCCGATGACAATGCCTGCTGCGCCACCGCCGCCGGTGAGATGACCAAATGGTTCGACACCAACTATCACTACATCGTGCCGGAGTTCAGTGCTGACACGGAATTTGAGCTGAACCCCGAGCGCCTGCTGACCCAGCTTGCAGAAGCCCGGGCACAAGGCGTTAACGCCAAACCGGTAATTATCGGGCCGGTGACCTACCTCTGGCTTGGCAAAACCTCTGACAACAGCAACCGGCTGGACCTTCTGGAGCGGCTTTTGCCGGCCTACGCCCGGTTGCTGGAAACGCTGGCAGATGCAGGCGCTGAATGGGTCCAGATTGACGAACCCGCCCTGGTGACAGACCTGGACGCCAACTGGAGATATGCCTTCAATCTGGCCTATCACCAACTCAAGAGCAACCGTCCCAAACTGCTTCTGGCCACCTATTTCGGCGAGCTCCGGAGCAATTTGCAACTGGCCTGTGAACTGCCGGTGGCAGGCATTCACCTGGATGCTGTTAGCGCGCCACAAGAAGTGAGCCGGGTCGCAGACTGGCTTCCGACCCACAAAGTGCTGTCTCTGGGCGTGATCAATGGCCGGAATGTGTGGAAGGCCGACCTCAACACACTGCTGGACTGGCTGGAACCATTGCACGCAAAACTGGGCGAACGCCTGTGGCTGGCACCCTCGTGTTCCCTGTTGCATGTACCGGTCGATCTGACCCGGGAAGACGAGCTGGACGAGGAAATCCACGCCTGGCTGGCATTTGCCGTGCAGAAACTGGATGAACTGCAGGTACTGGCCCGTGCCCTGAATGAAGGGTGTAATTCTGTTACACAGGCCCTGGCAGACAACCAGCAGGCCATCGACAGTCGTCGGACCTCCTACCGGGTAATCAACCCTCAGGTTCGGGCAGCCGTTGCCGGGTTGCAGGCTTCTCTGGGCAATCGCCAAAGCCCCTACCCGCATCGTATTGCCCTGCAACAACAGGCATTAAAACTGCCCACCTTCCCGACCACCACCATAGGCTCCTTCCCGCAAACCCGGGAAATCCGCCAGGCCCGGTTGCAGTTCCGTAAAGGTGAGCTGACCGACCAGGCCTACCAGGAACAGATGCAGTCCGAGATTGCCCGGTGCATTCGCGTTCAGGAAGACCTGGGGCTGGATGTCCTGGTGCACGGTGAGCCCGAACGCAACGACATGGTGGAATACTTCGGCGAACAACTCGATGGCTTCGCCTTCACCCGTTTCGGATGGGTGCAGTCCTACGGCTCACGCTGCGTCAAACCACCCATCCTGTTCGGCGACATCCAGCGCCCCGATGCCATGACAGTGGACTGGATTCGCTATGCGCAATCGCTGACTGACAAGCCGGTCAAGGGAATGCTGACGGGCCCGGTGACCATTCTGAACTGGTCCTTCGTGCGCGATGACCAGCCCCGGAAAGACTCCTGCCTGCAGCTGGCACTGGCCATTCGCGAGGAAGTTCAGGATCTGGAAAAAGCCGGGGTGAACATCATCCAGATCGATGAAGCCGCCCTGCGCGAAGGCCTGCCCCTGCGCCGGGCTGACTGGGAGCAGTACCTGGAGTGGGCCATCAACAGCTTTCGCATAGCCGCTAACGGCGTGCAGGATGCAACCCAGATCCACACGCATATGTGTTATTCGGAATTCAATGACATCATCGAGGCTATCGCCCGCATGGATGCGGATGTGATTACCATCGAAACCTCGCGCTCTGACATGGAGCTGCTGGATGCCTTCAAGGATTTCGAGTACCCGAACGACATCGGCCCGGGCGTGTACGACATTCACTCACCGAATGTGCCGGCGCAGAAGCAAATCACCACGCTGATGAAACTGGCTGCCGAGCGCATCCCCGCCGAACGATTGTGGGTAAACCCCGATTGCGGCCTGAAAACCCGGAACTGGGAAGAAGTAACGCCAGCTCTCGAGGCCATGGTGGCAGCGGCCCGGGAGCTGAGAGCCTGACCGCAGGAAATTCAGTAGCCGCCACTCTTTTCGTCCAGCTCAAACCGGAATTGAGTGGCCCGGCCAACTTCTGTGCTGAAGTTGCCGGAAGGCTGCAGTTCAAACCAGCGATAGCCGGGCGCCAGGGATTCAACGGCAAAGTCCGTGGCACCGGCCGCAAACTGGATGCAGGTGGATGGCGTGGCAATTAACCGAACGCCATTCCTCTGTTGTTTCAGGTCCTGGTGAATATGGCCCCAGAGAACAATTTCTACTTGCGGATGTTTGTCCAGGACCTGCCAGAAAGCCTCCCGGTTTTTCAGGCCGATCTCTTCCATCCAGTCCGCACCAACCGATACCGGATGATGGTGCAGGCAGATCATGGTGGGCAGTTCGGGGTGTGCGCAGAGGGCTTTATCGAGAAAGGCCAGCTCCGATTCGGGCAGTTCCCCATAAACCTTCCCCGGCACGGAAGAGTCCAGCATGATGAAATGCCAGCCTCCCTGCACTCTCTGGCGCTGATTGGCCTGATACTCTGCCGCAATCTGGTTGAGCACACCGGCATGGTCATGGTTACCGGCAATCCACAGCGAGGGGCAATGGAATGCCTGCAGCTTCTCGCCAAAAACACGATAGGCCTCGGCAGAGGCGTCCTGAGTAATATCTCCGGTGGCCAACAGCAGGTCCGGCTGGCCATGGACCGCCAGCACTTCGTCAATCACAGCAGACAGGCTGTCCCTGGTGTTCACGCCCAGCAGACTGCCATCTGCTGACGCCATCAGGTGAGGGTCTGTCAGTTGCAGAACCCGAAGGGGGTGGTGAGACTGAGTCTGGGTCATACCTGGCCTGTGTGCTTTCTTTGCAGTCGATTACGAATTGTTATCAGTGTACGACAGCCAGACGCAGGTTGATCTCCCCGGAATGGAGAATGGTTCACATTCTGTACAGCTCAGTGGGAAGTTTTACAAACTTTCACATCTTCGGCTCACGCCAGTGCCGGGCTCAAAGATTAAGGGGGGGATCATCAGTCCAGGCCTTCACCTGCGGTCCAGGCGGCATGTTCCATAGGAAGGTGACCAAAGCGCAGGCAGTAGTCCAGCCAGTCGGCCAGAAAGCTGTTTACCTGAACTTTTTCGTCCGGGTGGTGCATGAATCGGTTGGGATAATCATTAACCGGCGCAATTTGCCGTTGCCGATAACAGCTGATCACTTCGGCCATGGCGGCATCGTGGTAGACACGCACGGTCATCCGCGGATTATTGAGCCAGCGACCGTTGTTGTGCACCTGTTCAAGCAGCAAGGTCTCGGTGAACTTTGCGGTTTGCAGCACTTCAATGCGTACCCGGCCCAGGTACTGGTTTTCCCGGTGCAGCTCAAACTCACAAACCGGTTTGCCGCCCGCCTCCAGCTGCCGCAATTTGCGCAGGCGCTGATAATTGCCATCACACAGGGCACCAAACTGGCGCAGATCCGGCACATACTGCTTTGGCCGCTTCACCCATTCGGTCATGCTGACCATTCCCGGCGCAAGCGATCATGATTCAGCTGCAACCACTGGATGGCAATAATCGCCGCAGCGTTGTTGATGCGACCATCCTGAATCATGGCAATTGCCTCGTCTGTAGACACCACATGGGCGCGGATGTCTTCGTGTTCGTGTTCAATACCAAACAACCCACCGGCCCCGGCGGTGCTGACCTGGCCGCAGTACAGGTGAACCATCTCCGTGGTGCCACCCGGAGAAACCAGGTAATCACAGACTTTTTCGAGCCGGCTGAACGTCAGCCCGGCCTCTTCCTGACCTTCACGCCGGGCGACCTCTTCAGGGCTTTCGCCGTCTTCGTTCATGCCGGCGACCAGTTCAAGCAACCAGGGTGACTGATCGCGCCCAAGTGCCCCGAGGCGGAATTGCTCCAGAAGTACGACTTCGTCCCGCGCGGGGTCGTAGGGAATAACACAGGTGGCGTCACCGCGAATGAAGAGTTCGCGGGTGAAAATGGGCATTTCACGGCCATCAAAGCGCGGGTGGGTCAGCCAGAGCTTGTCCAGTCGGAAAAAGCCCTGGAAGACGGTTTCACGCTTTTCGATTTTGATGTCGTTTGCGTTGAATTGGAATGGTTTGGGCATTCGGCTGTCCGGTTCAGAATTCGATTTTGAACGATAGCCGGAACTACCGTGCTACTGCAAGTTACGGCTTTGGCCTTCAGGGGCTGGCCCTGGCCGGCGATTTGGATGCCAGACAGTTATTGGGTACCCCTTTCCAAAAAACAATGTTATTATCTGCTCATAACACAGGAGGTTTAATCCATTGGACGGACTGGAACAACTTCTGGCTATGCACGGCAGCCAGGTGCACAGGGATGATGGGTACTGGTGGAAAGTGGAGGCTTGGTGTGTCCCACCAACACGCGAGAGGCCGCACGGGATCCGGTATAACCTGACCTTGCATGACAAACATAACCGGCGGATTTTCGGGATGGACAATGCCCATGCGGTCAAGCCGGCAAAAAGGGGTCTGAACAGTGGGAAAGTGCACGAATACGACCACGTTCACAAAACCATGTCGGATACCGGCACACCTTACAATTTCGATGACTGTTTTGCCTTATTGAGCGATTTCTTCACAGGCATTGATAAGACGATCTCGGACATACGCGGAGGCCATTTATGAAAGCGAAAATCGGCATCATGTCCGAAGAGCTCATTCGAAAGAGAATGCTGGCGATGGCTCAGGACTTGTATACACCGGAAGCTGATGAACCCAGCGTTTGGTACACCTCGTTAAACGCGGTGTCACAGGTTTTGCGTCCGGAGAACATTAAACTGCTGCGCTTGATTGACTCGGAAAAGCCACAAACGGTGACGGAACTGGCTCGCCTCACGGGGCGAGCGAAAGGCAACTTATCTCACACGTTAAAATCGCTGAGTGACAAGGGATTTATCAGGCTCGAAAAACAAAGTGGCAACGCTTTGAAGCCAGTGGCTCTATTCACGGATTTTGAGATTATCTCCAGTGTCGACATCGAGCAGCGAATTGCTCAGGCAACCGCGAAGAAACAAGTTGCCTGAATGATAACTGCCAAGGCTGAGTGGAACCGTGGCGGGCCCGCCATGGCTTCCGCACAAACTTGCAGGCTACATGATCAAGACACCGAGGCTCAGACCTTGTCGTATATCTTGCCGCCCGATTCCACAAACTCCCGCGATTTCTCTTCCATGCCCGCATCAATGGCGAGTGTTTCGTCCAGGCCATTCTCCTTGGCGTAGTCTCGCACTTCCTGCGAGATTTTCATGGAGCAGAATTTCGGGCCGCACATGGAGCAGAAGTGGGCGACTTTGGCGGAGTCCTTCGGCAGGGTTTCGTCGTGATAGGCGCGTGCCGTGTCCGGGTCGAGGCCCAGGTTGAACTGGTCTTCCCAGCGGAACTCGAAACGGGCCTTGGACAGCGCGTTGTCACGGATCTGGGCGCCCGGGTGGCCTTTGGCAAGGTCCGCAGCATGCGCGGCGATCTTGTAGGTGATGATGCCGGTTTTCACGTCGTCCTTGTTGGGCAGGCCCAGGTGTTCTTTCGGGGTGACGTAGCAGAGCATGGCACAACCGTACCAGCCGATCATGGCCGCGCCGATGCCGGAGGTGATGTGGTCGTAGCCCGGCGCGATGTCGGTGATCAACGGGCCGAGGGTGTAGAACGGTGCTTCGTCACAGCACTCCAGCTGCTTGTCCATGTTTTCCTTGATCAGGTGCATGGGCACGTGGCCGGGGCCTTCGATCATGCACTGTACGTCGTGCTTCCAGGCAATCTTGGTGAGTTCGCCCAGGGTTTCCAGTTCGCCGAACTGGGCGGCGTCGTTGGCGTCTGCGATTGAGCCCGGGCGCAGGCCGTCGCCGAGGCTGAAGGCCACATCGTAGGCTTTCATGATCTCGCAGATGTCTTCGAAGTGCTCGTACAGGAAGCTTTCCTTGTGATGAGCCAGACACCACTTGGCCATGATGGAACCGCCACGAGAAACGATACCGGTGGTGCGCTTGGCGGTCATGGGCACATGGTGCAGGCGAACACCGGCATGGATGGTGAAGTAGTCCACACCCTGCTCGGCCTGTTCAATCAGGGTGTCGCGGAAGATTTCCCAGGTCAGGTCTTCGGCTACGCCGCCAACTTTCTCAAGCGCCTGGTAAATGGGCACGGTGCCAATAGGCACAGGAGAGTTGCGGATAATCCATTCGCGGGTTTCATGAATGTTCTTGCCGGTGGACAGGTCCATGACTGTGTCTGAGCCCCAGCGGATACCCCAGGTCAGTTTTTCCACTTCTTCTTCAACAGAAGAACTGACGGCCGAGTTACCAATGTTGCCGTTAATCTTTACCAGAAAGTTGCGACCGATGATCATCGGCTCTGTTTCAGGGTGGTTGATGTTGGCGGGGATGATGGCGCGGCCACGGGCCACTTCGTCGCGCACAAATTCCGGAGTGATTTCTTTCGGCAGGCTGGCACCGAACGACTGCCCCGGGTGCTGATCTTCCAGCAGGCCCTGTTCACGGGCTTCATGCAGCTTCATGTTTTCCCGGATGGCGATGTATTCCATTTCCGGAGTGATGATGCCTTTGCGGGCATAGTGCATCTGGCTGACATTCCGGCCGGCCTTGGCCCGCAGGGGTTTGCGCTCGTCCATAAAGCGCAGTGGGTCCAGCTGCGGATCTTTCATGCGCCGGCGTGTGAACTCGGAGGTGTAATCTTCCAGCTTTTCGACATCGCCGCGCTCGGCAATCCAGGCGGCACGAACGGGCTCAAGTCCCTTGCGAAGGTCAATGGTCGCGTCAGGGTCTGTATAGGGGCCTGAGGTGTCATACACCCGTACTGGTGGATTCTTTTCGCCGCCCATTTCGGTGGGCGTATCCTCCACAGTAATTTCCCGCATTGGCACCCGAAGATCGGGTCGGCTACCCTGCACGTATATTTTTCGTGAGCTTGGTAATGGTTTGATTGCTGCGGAATCCACTTTTGCGGAGTCGCTGAGGTAGGCTGGCAGTTCCGTCATGGTTTGCTCCCGGTTCGGTTGGTGGTCGGGTCGCGTATGACGGAGCAAAGCCAGCAAATGCCCAGAAGGCATTGCGGGCCTGGTCAGGTAGTCTTAATTCCTACGCCGGTATTATCCGGATCAGGTCGCGGGTTCTGCGATGCAATCTCAGCCGATCGCCGGTTTTGGCGAACAGCACCCCGTCAAGACGCGAACATATTGTGAGGCGAAACCTCACAAAAATGAGTGATAATAGCGAGTGTAGAGACGGAGACCATTATTGTCCATAATGGTCTTCTTTAGCCCTGTATCCAGCTCACGGATGCCCCGGAGACAGCTTGTCAGGAGAAATAATGAAGAAACGTTTACTTCCAGGACTGATCACCCTGCTTGCAGCTCAGCCTGCATTTTCTCTGGATCTGATGGAAACCTATGAACAGGCGCTGTCTTACGACTCAGGCATTGCCTCGGCCAAGGCGCAACTGGAAGCCCAACGAGCGGCCACGGATGTCACCAAGAGCACGCTTTTACCGCTGCTATCTGCATTCGCGGAAGGCAACCATACCGATTTTGAATCCAGGAACGGCATCGGGGACGATAGCTACCGCTCTTTGAGCTATGGGGTCCAGTTGACGCAGCCAGTGTTTCGCGCAGAGAACTGGTTCCGGTTTGACGCCAGCCAGTTCCAGACAGACGCCGCAGAAGCCCAATACAACCTGGCGCAGCAACAACTGATGCTGGACGTGTCCACAGCATACTTCAACGTGCTTCGTGCGCAGGACACAGTGGCAACGGCCCAGGCTACCGAAGCGGCCATTCAGCGCCAGTACGAACAGGCGCAGGAGCGTTTTGATGTTGGCCTGATTGCCATCACCGAAGTGTATGAAGCCCGGGCCAGCTATGATGACGCCAAAAGTCAGCGCATTGCGGCTGAGAACCAGTTGAATGTCGCCAAGGAACAACTGGCACGCTTGACTGGAGACTACCCGGAAGACTTGGACAACCTTCGCCAGAATTTCCCACTGGCCCGCCCGGAACCAATGAACCCGAACGCCTGGGAAGCAACTGCCCTCAAGCAGAACTGGTCCATTCAGGCAGCACTGTATGAACTCAATGCCAGCGAGGCCAACCTGAAAGTGGCCAAGTCCGGACACCTGCCTACACTGGACCTCGAAGCATCTTACGGGGAAACCGATTACAGCGGGCGTTCCTTTGCCAGTCAGGGCGGCGAAGGCACTCAGGCCGTGATCGGGCTCAGCCTTAATGTACCCCTGTACTCCGGTGGAGGGACACAGGCCGGCGTGCGGCAGCAGCGGTCGCTCGTAATAGCGGCCGAGCAGGATCTGAAAACAGTCAAACGAGACGTTCAGGTCAACACCCGAAGCCTGTTCCTGACCGTCAACAACAACATCGAAACCGCCAACGCACTCAAGCAGACCATTGTGTCCCGCCGAAGCGCCCTGGACGCCACACTGGCCGGGTACGATGTGGGCACGCGCAATATTGTGGAGGTTCTGGATGCTCAGCGGGCTTACTACGTTGCGCTGCGGGATTACGCCAACGCCCGCTATGACTATGTCGTCAACACCCTGCAGTTGAAGCAGGCAGCAGGCACCCTGAGTCCGGAGGATCTGCTGGAGCTGAACAACTGGTTGAGCGAGGGAGCCCGCGGCATAGAGGTCCTGGCAAACGACAAACAGACCCTGGACAGCCCGATGCAATAACGGATGGGCCCGGGGCCTGCCTGTCAAGGTAGCGCCCCGGCCTTACAGCCGCTCGACGATGCCCTCAACCACCTTATCCAGCGCTCCGCGATTGCTGTTCACAACCTCTAGCGCCCGCTGACCGACCGTCCGGCACTCATCCGGCGCAGCCACCAGCCCGGCGATGGCCCGCCCCAGTTCCGGCGCCCCCTGCACAACCTGAACACCGCCATTGGCCTGTAACCGCTCAAAGATGGTTTCAAAATTGAACACATGGGGACCGGTCAACACGGGCATGGACCAGGCCGCAGGTTCCAGCGGGTTATGACCACCACGTTCAACCAGTGAGCCACCCACAAACGCAATATCCCCTGCGCCGTAGAGCATCATCAGCTCACCCATGGTATCGCCCAGATACACCTGGGCTCCCTCTGCGCTCTGCTCAAGTGACCGGCGCGCCAGCTTAAAGCCGCTATCGGTTACCAGTTGAGCAACGGAATCAAAGCGCTCGGGATGCCGGGGCACGATAATCAGCAAGGCTTCGGGATGCTGTTCAAGAACGATTCGGTGGGCTTCCAGTAACCGGGCGTCCTCCCCGGAATGAGTGCTGCCCGCCACCCAAATCGGGCGCTTACCCAGCGACTGTCGGCAACGTAGGGCCGCCGCGCGGGTTTCTTCGGAAATATCAACGTCGAACTTCACACTGCCGGTGACTTCCACGCACTCTGGCGCAACACCAATGCGCCGAAACCGCTGCGCGTCTTTCTCGGCCTGGGCGGCAATCCAGGTAATTTTTTTCATGATTGGCGCCGCCAACCCGCGCACACGCTCGTAGCCCTGGGCAGAGCGCTCCGACAAGCGGGCATTGATCAGGAACACAGGCACCTCGAAGCGATGGCACTGATCAATCATATTGGGCCAGATTTCGGTTTCCAGTATGACCAGGATGCGCGGATCAACCCTGCGCAGGAAGCGGCGAATGGCACCCGGGGTGTCGTAAGGCGCGTAAGCGTATGCCACCCTCTCGCCGAACATTTTTTTGGCTTGGGCGAGGCCGGTATCGGTGGTCGCTGTCATCAGGATGGTCGCATCGGGATTACTCCGCAGAAGGCGATTTACCATCGGTCCCGCCGCAATGGTTTCCCCGACAGACACCGCATGTACCCAGATAACGGTTCCCTGAAGCCTGGGCACGCATCCCAAGCGATGCGACCAGTCCTTGCGTCGAGCTGGCGCCTTCCGGCCACGCCACCAGAGCCGGAATAATATAAACGGCAGGGCCAACCTGATTAATTGGGAATAAATGAAGAGCAACACGCGGGACTCCCGGCGAAACGATGCGTTATCATAGTGCGGTTATTCTGTCGCAGGGCATCTTGCCCTCCGACAAACCGTTTGTCGATCCAGGGTTAACTATTTTGAGCAAGAAACATCGCAAACTCCCGAGAAACACGGACTATACAGCCTACCTCCACCCAAGATGGTGGCCAACCTGGTTGGGCATTGGGACTATGTGGTTTGTCGCGCAGCTACCACTGCGGCTGCAATGGTGGCTGGGCCGGATGGCTGGCCTTCTGACTCTGAAATTTGGCAAATCCCGTCGCCACATTACCGAAACCAACATCCGGCTGTGCTTCCCGGAGCTTAACGAGCAACAGCGCAACGCCCTCGTTCGCAACTCGTTCATGGCCAACGGGATTGGTCTGATGGAAGTGGGTATTGGCTGGTTCAGAGACACAGCGAAGCTCAAGAAGATCACCAACATCCACGGCCTTGATCACTTCAATGAAGCCCTGGAACGGGGCAAAGGCATTTTGCTGGTGGGCGCGCACTTCAGCACCCTGGAAATGGGTGGCTCGCTGTCCACCGAGTATATAAAGTCGGACGTCATGCAGCGTGATCACAACAACCCGCTGATGAACGCCGTGATGACCCGCCGCCGGGAACGCCGCTACGGCAAGGTACTGGGTGCCCGTGACTTGCGCGGGCTTTTGCGCTGCCTGAAACAGAACCGCGCCGTCTGGTATGCCACCGACCAGGACTACGGCCGCAAGGACATTGTTTTCGCGCCCTTCTTTGGCATTCCGGCGGGCACCATTACCGCCACCTCCCGAATTGCCGAACGCAGTGGCTGCGTGGTGATGCCCTTCAGCCACTTCCGCCACGATGACAAGCCCGGCTATGACATCTATTTTCACCCACCACTGGAGAACTTCCCCAGTGGTGACGACCTGGAAGATGCCACACGCATCAATGCGTTCATCGAGCAGGAAATTCGCAAAGCGCCCGACCAGTATCTGTGGATGCATCGGCGATTCAAGACCCGACCGGATCCGGATGATCCTGGGTTTTATAAAAAACGTCAGAAGAAAGGCTAACGTCAAGCTTCCATGACAAGCTAAAAAAATATGCGGGAAAAGCACAACGCCCGCCGCAAACAACGACTTAAGACCAGAGCAGAGAATGCGAATACTAAATATAGTACTTGGTGACGCTGTCGGCGGACGCTGGAAAGTAGTGCTGGACTACGCTCGGGTTCTTACAGAGCGCGGCCACACCACCACAACAGTCATCCACAAACGGGAACGAAGACGGGCAGAAAGCGGGCCGGCAATAGCCGGAGATCTGACCTATATCAATAATCATGGGCATTTCGATCCTATCGCAACAATCAAGGCAATGAGCCTGCTCCAACGAACAAAGGCCGACGTGGTTATCGCTCATTGTTCACGCTCGATAGCACTGATGAAACGAGCCGCTCGCGGTCGTGTGCCCGTCGTCTGCGTCATGCACAGCCTCAATCCCAAGCGCTGCGTAGACGCTGACGCTTTCATCAACATCACTCGCTGCATCGAAGAACGACTAAAGGCCGAGGGCGCTGAAGGCAAGCCGCATTTTCTGGTGCCCAATATGCTCCCCGACAGCCAGGAAGTCCTGCCACCCGAAAGGCCTTACCAGCAGCCGGTCCATCTGGGTGCCATCGGTCGCTTCGTGCAATACAAGGGCTTCGATCTATTCCTCGCCGCCCTTGGACTGCTTAAGGACAAACGGGTTCCGTTTACTGCTACCTTAGCGGGTGACGGAGCCGAGCGGGAGCTACTGGAGAACCAAATCAAGCAACTGGGGCTCCGCGACCGAGTATCGATGCCCGGCTGGCTGCCCAACAGCGCGACTCTTTTTGAACGAATTGACATTCTCTGTGTACCATCCCGCCATGAACCGTTCGGCCTGATAATTCTGGAAGCGTTCAACTACGGCATTCCGTTGGTAGTAACGTCAGCCGAGGGGCCTTCGGAAATATGTCGTGATGGGGAGGAGGCTCTAGTCTGCCCCGTAGACGACCCGAAGGCTCTGGCGGTCGCCATGGAGCGCCTCATCGCGGATAGCGCCCAGGCATCACATTTGCGCCGCCAAGGCTTTCAGACACTTAAGCAGCGCTATGTGCCCGAAGTGGTCGGAGAACGGCTAGAACTGGCGCTAGAGACCGTCGTGGCAAATCAACCCCAAAGGCCGGGAATGTAATCCGGGCAGCGGTTTTGATTTTACCTTGCACGGCGGGAAACCTAGTCACCCTTTGTCAAGCAGAGAACCAAGCAGGTCATTAGGCTTGAAAGCAATGGCGTCATAGTCTTCCGGCAGCACCTGATAGCCTTGGGAGTTGAGAAAACCAACCAGTGAGACAAAATCCTTCTCGCTCATCAAACCGTCACGCAGGCCATGCTCAAAGTGAATCAGGCGAGGACGAAGCCTGTCGAAGTCCAGTCCACGGATGATCGTGGCATCATAGCCTTCGGTATCAATCTGCAACAGGTCTAGACGGGAAAGCTGCTGCTCCTCGTAGATCTCGACCACAGTTTTGCACGGCACTTCCGTACTTCTAATCTTGTCCTCGGGCACTCCATTCCTGACCAAGTGCGAACGATCAAATGAAGCTATGCCAAGAACCCATTTGGGTAGCTCCTTCACCGAGCGCTCGTCCACGTAATACAGATTCGCTGTGCGCTGCACATTGTGAATGGCGACATTCAGTGGCTCAATAGATGGGTATTTTGCATAGTTCTGTTGCAGCAACTCGAAAAAACGAGGCACTGGTTCGATCACCGCGCCTTGCGCTTTAACTCGTTTATTGGTCACCACTGATCGCAACGGGTCATAATTCACCCCATCGTTGGCACCGATTTGGATAAACTGAAGCTCTCTGTCGTTAATTTCGATGAATCGCCATAACAGTATCTCAAACAGATCCGGCTTGAGGGTTCGCTCCACTCGATACCCCCAATGCAACAACTGCCTGTTCAACCAGTCTCTCGCTAAACTCATAATAGTAGTCGTCTCTAGTTTTGGTTTATAGCCGGAAGTAAGAGCTGAGCCAAAGATAGTCCTCGCTGAAGGTACCCTCCACTCCCTCGAGCATATATCGACAAATGCGGTCCACGTTAAAGGTGTTGTGTGCTTTCTGCCACCCCCGTCGACCGATAACGGCCGCTTCAGCAGGATGTTCTGCCAGGTAATGAATCTTGTCGACCAGCTCAGCCTCGCTGTCGAAATAAACGACTTCGTCCTCGCCGTAGAGTTCTTCAAACCCCGGGATACGCTGGGAAAGGGTGCAGAGGCCGTTGCCAGTGAGCTGGGCAATGCGATCCGAACTGTACCAGTAGAGATCATGATGCTTGGACAAATTCAGCCCACACAAGGAGCGCTGTAGAAGATCAAGATACTCCTGGCCATAAACCGGTGGCTGGTCGAGAGAGCCACGAATCGCCATCCGCACCTTAGGCAATTTGTCGACCAACTGCTCCAGCAACTGACGCCGGGCTGGCGCTTTTCGGTCCGCACCGCAATAGACCAAATCGTAATCCCAGCTTTCGCGCTCCCAGACACAACCGCTTTCTAGGGCGGGATGTACCGGATTGGGCAGATAACCGATCACCGGCACTCCGAGCTCACGCCCCAGCGTTCGGAGAGGTTCCCCTCCGGTGGTGACATAAAGTGCATCAATTGCGGAAGCCATAGAACGGAGATGCCCGATACGACGATCTTCTACATAATCTACGAACCAGCCAATCACCTGCATGGAGGGTCGAACAGCTCGCAGGTCATCCAGCAACTCCCGTGGCAGGTTGACGTGGCCGAGCAACAAAACGTCCGGTTGAAATGCCTGGACGATGCTGCGCAGTTGCTCAGCGACTTTTCGATGACCGAGCTTGCTGGACCGAAAAACATTAGAGGCCCTCAGCATGTCCTTGTAACTGTAGTCGTAAACACAGTGACCGAGCCGATCAAAGCCGCTGGAAAACTTGCGATCGCACATATAAAAGTGCCCGGCATCGCTAAAAATATGATGATTGGCCAGATGAAGGATACGCATG
>Ga0208561_100146_pt1 | contig 18769 bp, 16 predicted proteins | sample Shrwel1BS1Day9_FD_187536 | JGI IMG/M metagenome (GOLD analysis project Ga0208561, IMG submission 187536) | Subsurface microbial communities from deep shales in Ohio, USA - Utica-3 well 1 S-1-Day9 (SPAdes) (version 2) ... | reverse complement strand
TCGGTCTTTTCACCCACCCGGATAAAGAGTGGGTCACGATTCGTAAGGAACACGAAAATCCCACCCGGCTCTATGTTGCCTATGTCCTCATATTGGCAGCCATAGCGCCTGTTTGCGCCTACATCTCCACAGCTCATTTCGGCTGGGCCGTCGGTAGTGATCGTTTGATCAAGCTGACGGAAATCAGCGCGGTGCAGTTGAGCCTCCTGACGTACGTGGCGATGCTTATCGGCGTTTTTGCCCTGGGGTACGCTATCAACTGGATGGCGAAAACCTACGGTGCCCGGGAAGAACATGTGCCGGCCAATGGGGTCGCCCTGGCGGCCTATTCCTGCACGCCGCTGTTCCTCGCCGGCTTTGCCCTGCTGTATCCCAACCCCTGGTTCAACGCGCTTGTCTTCCTGGGGGCGGCCGTATACGGCGCTCGCCTGATGTACGATGGATTGCCCATCGTTATGGGCATTGAGAAAGAGCAGGCGGAGCTTTATGGAGTGTCGCTGCTAACCGTTGCGCTGATCATCCTGGTGTCCACCCGTGCCGGCTCGGCCATCCTGTGGAATATGGGCTTTGGCCCCGCATTTGTCAGCGGCTGATAGCTCTGATCCATCCATACCCATGCAATGAAGCGGGGGCCCGAGGCCCCCGTTTATCGTTGATGCCCAGGAACCTGGGTCTGCGGTTGCTGTCATAGTCAGGTGTTCGATTGACGCTTGGATTGAGGCATTGCCATGGAGTGCTCTGATGCCCGAACGTCTTGATTCCCCGGCTGGTCCCAACCCGTCCTGGCATGCCCTTACGCCCTCTCAAGTGCGGAGTTCGCTCTCGGCGCAAGGGCCTTTCTCCGCGCAGGAAGCCCGTGAACGTTTGGCCGAGTTTGGTCCCAACCGCCTGCCGGAGGTTCGGAAAAGTGGTCCTTTAGCTCGTCTTGCCCGCCAGCTTCGCAATTTCCTCATTTATGTTCTTTTGGGGGCCGCGGCTATTACCGCGACCTTGGGGCACTGGGTGGATGCGGGTGTCATCCTGGCGGTCGTGGTGGTTCAGACCCTGGTCGGTTTTATTCAGGAGGGGCGGGCAGAACAGGCGCTGTCCGCCATTCAGCACATGTTGGCACCGAAAGCCCGCGTGGTTCGAGCCGATGGTCAACACATGCTGGATGCCACCGAACTGGTACCCGGCGACACAGTGTTGCTGGAGGCGGGGGATCGGGTACCGGCTGATATTCGTCTCGAGAAGTGCCACAACCTGAACATTCAAGAAGCCATCCTGACAGGTGAATCTGAGGCCGTTGGCAAACTACCCGAGCCAGTGGATGAGGCCGCTGTGCTTGGAGACCAGTCCGGAATGGCATTTTCCGGAACCATGGTGGCCACAGGTACCGGTCGCGGGGTGGTGGTGCGCACGGGCGTGAATACGGAAATTGGTCACATCTCGGGACTGCTTGCCAGTACGCCATCGTTGAAAACACCCTTGCTTGAACAAATGGACCGTTTTGCCCGTGGCCTGTCGATCATTGTGATCCTGGCCGGTTTGGCGATTTTTCTGGGTGGACTCGCATTCAGCGGCCTGGCGTTTCGAGAGCTATTTATGGCGGTGGTTGGGCTCACGGTGGCCGCCATTCCTGAAGGGTTGCCAGCCATCCTGACGATTACGCTGGCCATTGGCGTCCGGCAGATGGCCAGTCGTCAGGCGGTGGTAAGGCGCATGCCGGTGATCGAAACCCTGGGGGCGGTATCGGTGATCTGCTCCGACAAGACGGGAACCCTGACGCGTAACGAAATGATGGTGACGGCTGTTGCTGTCGGAGAGCAGCGCTTTGAGGTTACCGGGGAGGGGTACCAAGCGGATGGCAGAGTCTGCATGGATGGCCAGGAGGCGGGAAATCATCTCGTCTTGTCCGAGCTGGCAAAGGCTGCCGCTCTATGTAATGACTCAACCCTGACTGAGCGCGATGGCCTTCCCGTTATCCATGGCGATCCCATGGAAGCAGCGTTGAAAGTTTTCGCCCGTAAGGCCGAGTTTGATGTAGAGACCATTACCGATGATTGGCCGAGGGTTGATGAGGTCCCCTTTGATACCGAGCTCCGCTTCATGGCGACTTTGCACCACGACCACCATGGCCATGGGACCGCCTATCTCAAAGGGGCTCCGGAAAAGATTCTGGACATGTGCCGGAAGGAGGTCTCTGACAGTGGTGAGCTGGTTGATCTGGACCGGGAGAAGTGGGAAAGGCTGGTCACCGGCATGGCCAGGGACGGACTGCGCGTCCTCGCGCTCGCACGCCGCCCCATGGCCATTGGCACCACCGAACTGGTCATCGAGGAACTGAGCGAGGGCGCGGAATTGTTGGGCCTGGTGGGGCTGATGGATCCGCCCCGGCATGAAGCGATCCGGGCCATCAAGGACTGCCACCTGGCGGCGATCCGGGTCAAAATGATCACCGGTGATCATGCCCTGACGGCCTGCGCCATCGCCCGTAAGCTGGGATTGCGCAATCCGGACAAGGTCCTTACCGGGAGGGAACTGGACCAACTCAGTGACCAGCAGCTAGAGGCGCTGGTTGGGGAAGTCGATGTGTTTGCCCGCACCAGTCCGGAGCATAAGCTTCGTCTGGTTAAGGCCTTGCAGGCTCTGCACGGGGTAGTGGCCATGACGGGGGACGGGGTCAATGATGCACCCGCCCTGAAGCGGGCCGATGTGGGCATCGCCATGGGGGTGAAAGGCTCGGAAGCTGCCCGTCAGGCCGCCTCCGTGGTATTGCTGGACGACAATTTCGTCAGCATCGCGGCTGCGGTGCGAGAAGGTCGGGCGGTCTATGCCAACCTGCGTAAGGGGATCGCCTTTCTCTTGCCGATTAACGGTGGTGAGTCTGTCAGCCTGGTGGCCGCCTTGCTGCTGGGCCTGACGCTACCCATTTCCGCGCTGCAGATTCTCTGGGTCAATATGGTCAGCTCGGTGGTCCTTGCCATGACCCTGGCGTTTGAAAAGCCGGAGCCGAATGTCATGGAGCAACCACCCCGGTCCCGGGATCAGTCCCTGTTGGCGGGTTTTGTGGTCTGGCGGGTGGTGTTTGTATCGCTGCTTTTCCTGGCGGGAATTTTCGGCGCCTGGTTCTGGGGCATGCACCAATTCGCCGATCAGACAGTGGCCCGTACGCTGGCGGTGAACACGCTGGTGGCAATGGAGGTCTTCTACCTGTTTGCCGTGCGCTATCTGGACACTGCCTCGGTAACCCTGCGGGGCGTACTGGGCACCCCCAGTGTGCTGATCGCGGTATCCGCCGTGGTGGTACTGCAGCTGTTGTTTACTTTTACTCCCTGGTTCCAGGTAACCTTCGGCACGGCAGCCCTCTCCCTGGCCCAATTGGCCTTCTGCTCCTTGACTGGCGTCGCGGTGCTCCTGATTCTTGAGCTGGAAACTCTCATCCGGGGCCGGCTGTTCAGGGCAGCCCGCGGGTGATAACGGAAGGATCACCCCGGCCTTCCACCGCCGCCAGTTCCGCACTGGACAGCCATTCACCGGGTGGCTTTTCGAGTACCGCCGCACAGGCCGCCAGGGCATGGCCCCAGGTGCAATGGTTGGCGAAGAGCATGCCGCTCTCATTGAGGGTGCCGCCATGGTTGATATAGCCCAGAACCCGGGAATGCATCGGATGCGGGAACAGGGCTGGCAGGTGGCCCCGGAATACCTCCGGGCGCATGTGGGTGAGCGCTACCCGCCGTTGCATGCGATAGGGGAACAGGCGCTCCCGTTCGAACTCGGTCAGGCAGGCGCTGGATTCCATCGGGTCCCTTGGGTATCGGAAACGCCCCGGTTCCTGGATGTACACCAGGCGGAACGGGGCGCCGGTATCACGCAGCCGCTCGCAGGCGCGGATGGCTTCCGATAACTGGTAGGCACCGTTGGCGATCATCAGCAGGGGCTCTTCGCCCGCTGAGGTGTCTTCATCGACCACAAGGGCGCCGTGCTGGGCAAGGGTTTCGGCTTCCGTGTCGTTGAACACACAGGGCCGCTCGCGCTTGGGCACTACCATGCAGCTGATGCGGCCCCGGTTTTCGTACACCGAGGGCAGTACCGCCAGGGTGCTGTTGTAGTCCGCGGGAAACAGTACCCGGGACACGTCGCTCATCTCCCCCAGCATGGCTTCGCAGAAGGTGGTGTCTTGGTGTGATTGCTCGTTTTTACCGTTTTCCCAGGTGTGGGAAGTGGCAACAATCGGTAACCCCAGCCATTTGGGCGGGCGCCCGGCCTCTTTCTGGCTTCGGGCAAAGGTCAGTTCCTGGCGGATGGCCCCGAGCATCTTGACGCAGAAGGCTTCGTAGCTGGCCACCAGGTTGATGCCGGCCTTATTGGCCAGACAGGCGGAAACCACCGCCTCTTCATTCAGGGCCGTGATGATCTTGCCATGCACGTCCTCCTGCTTGTTCTCCGGCTGATTCGCGCGATGCTTGAGGCGCTTCAGAATGCCGGTCAGTCGGTTGCTGGCCAGTTCATCGGGGTTGCCCACCCGCGGTCGCAGCCTTGGATTGTCTTCCACCAGCGCCTGGAAGAATTCATCCACGGCGGTCATGGGGGAGGCCTGATTCTGTCCCCAGGGCAGAACCGGCAGATTCAGGTCGGCCGGATTGCGTTGGGTCAGCGGATGATCCCGTTCCAGCGGCCGTTGCTGTTGCTGGTGTTCGTTAAGCATGGCCACCGACATGCCCAACTCCCCGGTTTCCACCCACAGAGGGGCGGCGTATTCATTGAACAGATCCCGGGCGCGGGCGTCCAGGCGTGGGTTGCCGGGCAGTGGCAGGTTGTGAGCTTCGTTGTCGCCGGCACCGTAGAAGCCAAAGCCCTTGATGGTCTCGGCAATGCCGTAGGGAATTCGGGCAGGGTATTGGGGCGTGCTTTCGCTTTGGGCGGACAGGCCCTGTTCCATTTCGAACAACGCGCAAACAAATGCCGCGGGGTCCTTGCCGTCAAACCGGTAAGGTTCGAACCCCCTTGCCTCCAGATGGGCTTCAAAGCGCTCCAGGCCAGCGGGTGTGCCCAGTTCGGTGCGTTGCTCAATACGCCGGCCGTTGGCGATCATGACCGGCAACACCAGGCCACAGTCCTCGGCGCGCCACCAGCGTGGGATCCAGTCACTGCCGCGCTGTTCCTCGGCTGCGCCGTCGGACAGGAAGGCCACCAGGGACTCGCCAGGCAGGGGCATGTGGGCGTATTGCAACTCGGCAAACCCAAGGTAGCCGCCTTCGAGAATGCCTCCGGCTGTGTGCGGGTTAACGTGGCTGCCCAAAGGCGCGGCCATGGAACCATCGGGTTTTTGCTGGTAGCTGTAGAAATCGCAAGCCAGGCGGGACAGACCGTCCGGAGCCAGGTAGCGGCGCTGTTGCTCCGGATGCAGGTTGCCCGTCAACACATTCAGGGCTTCAATGGCGGCCACGCAATGGCCCTGGCCCATCAGCCAGCTTCGGGTTTGGCCTGTGAGGTTGTTCAGCGCAAGGTAGGCGGCATAGGCCGGGACCATATTCAGGGCACCGCCGGTATGGCCTTCCGGATGGGTTTTGAAATCCAGTGAGCTCAATGGAGCGCCGGCGATATCCACCCGGCGGCAGTAGGTCATGTGCACCACCAGCCACATTCCAGCGCTGGTCAGGCGGTCCAGGGCGGCCAGTTTCCGGTAGACGGTATCCGCGTCGGGCTGGAAACCCTCGGCAACCAGTCGCTCCGCCAGGTGCTGCACCTGTTGTGCAGTCTGTTCGGAATGCTGCACCACGCCATAACCCTGCCGCCAATACCGATAGGCATTGCTGTTGGCTTCAGAAGAAGCAGATGGATCGGGCGATGACATGGGAGGCCTCCGTAGGATAAAAAGGTCAAATGAGTGTAAAACGCTCCTGTACCCCCGCTCTTGATACAGGTCAGTCGCTTCTGCATATTTTGCGGGGTGCCGATGCCAATGGTTCCAGGGTGTGATCGGTGTCCGTAACCATTAAACTTCCGGGAACAATCTAAGCTAAAGTGGGGCAGCAATGATCCAGATTTTCACTACCGGCGGCACCATCGATAAGGTGTACTTCGATGCTAACAGTCAGTTTGAGATTGGCGATAGCCTGCTGCGGGAGCTGTTGGCCGAAGCCGGCATCCATGAGGGCTATCAGCTCGCTGAATTGATGCGAAAGGACAGTCTGGAACTGACGGATGAGGATCGGCAATGCATCAAGGCAGCGGTTCGTGAATCAGACGCCCAGCGGATACTGATTACTCATGGTACGGATACGATGGCGCTGACTGCCGAGCAGCTTCGGCAGGTGCCCGGGCGCACCATCGTGCTGACAGGTGCCATGCAACCGGCCCGCATGCGCCGCACCGATGCGGTGTTCAATCTGGGTTTTGCCTGGGCCGCACTGCAATTGTTGCCGCCGGGGGTTTATATTGCCATGAACGGTGAGGTGTTTGAGGCCGGAAAGGTGCGTAAGAATCTGCAAGCCCAGAAGTTTGAAGCGGCGCCCTGAGCGCAACACTCAACCATTGAAGGCCTGAATCTCATCGGCTGTCAGGGGCCGAAATTCGCCAGGTGACAGCCGCTCATCCAGAGTCACCAGCCCAATCTTCTGCCGGTGTAATGCCGTCACCCGGTTGCCCACCGCCGCCAGCATGCGCTTGACCTGATGGTAGCGACCCTCGTGGATGGTCAGGTCTAGCAAAGTGTCGGCGTGCTGGACCACGCGGGCGGGTTTGGTGGGCGTGTCCTCGCCTTTCAATAGCACCCCTTCTTCCAACTGTTTTCTGGCCGAATCGCCAAGCGGTTCCGCCAGGCTGACGCGGTAGGTTTTGGGGCAGTCCCGACGCGGCGAAGTGATCTGGTGGGACCATTGACCGTCGCTGGTGAGCAGCAGCAGGCCCGTGGTGTCTTTGTCCAGGCGGCCAGCAATATGAACCCGTGCCGCCAGTTCTACCGGCAGCAGATCCAATGCGGTGGCCTGGTTGCTGTCGGTGGTGGCGCTGATCACACCGGCAGGCTTGTTCATCATCAGGTATAGCTCTTCAGGCATCGCCACCGGCTGGTGGTCCAGCTGGACGCTATCTCGTGCCGATATGTGCTGCCTGGCCTGTTTGCAGGGCTTGTCGTTTACGCGCACTCGCCCGGCTGCAATGGCCCGTTTGGCGTCCTTGCGCGACAAGGTTGTGCTATTGGCGACGAACTGGTCCAGACGCATTAGCATCCCTCTCCTGGTGCAGGTGCCGAAAGGGTGGCCAGGCAAAGTATTGGCTGTTCGCCGGTAATCCGGTTCCAGAGAAGGTTGGATGCATCGGCTTTCAGTGGCGGACGGGGCAGGCGGGTACTGCCAAGCGGGGTAACGCCCTGAGCCGAGTTTGCAGCCACCACAAAGCTGAATGGATGAGCGCCGGGAACGCCCAGGCGGATATCGGTGGCAATCACCTGATCACCGGACTGTTGGTAGTCCAGAAACCCCCGGGTGAACCATTCCAGCCGCTTTACCTCCGGCAATGAGGCCACCTGGCGTCGAAGCCCGGGATTGCGGGGGAAATGCTCCAGGGTCAGGGGTTGGTTTCCATCGAAAACGCCGGTAACAATTTCAATCCGACGCTCGTCGCTGATGGCAGTCGCACGCCAGAGCAAGGTGTTGAATGGCATGGGTTGGACCAGCAATTGGTAGGAATCCAATCCAGCCTGTGCGAGCGCGGGCTTCACCCTTTCGGTCATCCACTGCTGGGCAACCAGCGTCCAGCCCAAGTACAGCGTGGAAAGCATCAATCCCACGGCCATGATGCGTGGCGCTGGCGGGCGTATCAGGAAGGCGATGCAGGCGAGCAGCAGCGGCAGCGTATACAGCGGGTCGATGATAAAGATGCTGCTGATGGCAACCGGCGGCCCAATGGGCCAGAACAGCTGGGTGCCATAAGTGGTGAAGGCGTCCAGAATGGGGTGCGTGAGCAGAACCAGCCCGGTCAGCGTCAGCCACCGGGCCAGTGACACCTGAGGGCGCCAGCGCCAGAAGGCCCAGGCCAGGAGTATGGCCAGTGGTGCCAGCAAGAACAGGGAATGGCTGAAGCCCCGATGTTGGGTGAAGTTGGCCACGGCGCTGCCGTAATCAATGACCACATCCAGGTCGGGCAGGGTGCCCAGCACACCGCCGATCAGCAGGGCAGAACGGCCCAGCGATTTGCCAGCGACGGTGCCCGCAATCGTCGCCCCAAGGGCAGCTTGAGTGACTGAATCCATGGCTCAGTAGCCAGCCTCGCTAGCCGCTTTCATCGTCGGTTTCGGAGATACCCTTCACTGCCAGGCTTTCCAGCACTTCCCGGGAAGGAAAGCCATCGGCAATCATATCCTGGGCGCTCTGGTACCGGCGAATGGCGTTGCGGGTATTGGACCCCAGGATACCGTCGGGTTCGCCGCTGCTGAAGCCTTTTTGGTTAAGGGCTTCCTGCAGTTGCAGGATCTGGTCACGGGACAGGGCCGGCTGGTCTTCCGGCGGCGGAGTATGCAAGCCGCCCGCGCCAGCGACACGATCGGCCAGGTGGCCCACTGCAATGGCGTAGAATTCCGAGCGATTCCAGCCCATGGTCACCCGGAAATTGTTATAGACCAGGAAGGCCGGCCCTTCGTGGCCGCTGGGAACCACCATGGCCGCATCAATGGGCTCGTCCGGCACCGGGTGTCCCCAGACATCGGTCACGCCCATTTCCCGCCAGTCGTCCAGGGGTAGGCGTCGGCCATCGGCCAGGCTGTAATCGAAGTCATTCGGCAGCAGCACTTCCCGCCCCCAGCGGTATTCGCCATCCCAGCCCATGGATTCCAGGAAGCGACCGGCGGAGAGCATGGCATCGGGCAGACTGTTCCACAGGTCACGACGGCCATCGCCGTCGGCGTCCACGGCATGTCTCAGAAACACGGTGGGCATGAACTGCACATGGCCCATGGCACCGGCCCAGGACCCTTCCATCTGGTCCGCGGAAATGGCGCCTTCATCAATGATGCGAAGCGCGGCAATCAACTGTTGGCTGAAGAACTCACTACGACGGGGATCGCAAGCCAGGGTGGCCAGGGAACTGGGCACCTGCATCTTGCCGAAATAGCTGCCGTAATTGGTTTCCAGGCCCCAGAAAGCCACCAGATACGGGGCGGGGACACCGGTCTTTTCGGTGACCTCGTTCAGCAGCCCCCGGTGTTCCCGCAGCAGTTCCCGGCCCCTGGCGATGCGGTCGGCATTCACCCGGCGGTTCAGGTACTCGGCAAAGGTGGTGGTGAACTCAGGCTGCCGGCGGTCCAGTTCGATGACCCGGTCAAGGTATTCGGCCCGGGCCATGACATCCCGGGCGACTGGCGCACTCACGCCGGCGTTGATAGCCCGCTCCTCGAGCCGCTGCTTGCACTGGGCAAACTCGGACTCACTCAGGGTTTCCTCGGCCTGGGCCGGCAGACTGATGAGCAGAGAGGCCAGCCCAAGGGCCGGAACCACGTGCCAGCGTGCTTTGCGCGTACTCGCGTGAACCACAGATCACCTCGCGTAATGTAAAGAAGGCTCTTTGAAGCCATGTTAGCGCGTTTTCGGTCCCATAAAATACCGTGCAGAACGGTTTGTCGTCTTTTGGTCGCAAAGGTTCCAACGAAACGCCCCGGATGTTCTATAGTGAGGGCCACTGTATGGCCCCGGAGTGAATTTTTTATGGCAGCCCTGAAAGCGCTGGTGGTGGATGACGCCAGCTTTGTGCGTGATCTGGTGAAACGAACGGTTCGCCAGCGGTTCCCGGTTATCGAGACCACCGATGCCCAGAACGGGCGGCGGGCGCAGTCACTGATGTCGCGAACCACCTTTGACCTGGTCCTGTGTGACTGGGAAATGCCGGAAATGTCCGGCCTGGAACTGCTGCAGTGGATGCGCCAGCAGCCCCATTACGAAAAAGTGCCGTTCATCATGATCACCAGCCGTGGTGACAAGGACCATGTGGTCGAAGCGGTGAAAGAGGGCGTGTCCGAATACCTGGGCAAGCCCTTCAGCCCGGAAGGGCTGAGCAAGAAGATCATCAAGGTGATGGGGCGGCGGCTGAAAGACGCCATGGGTCGTAGCGGCAAATCCATGGAAGGCCCGGCCGATGCCTTCAAGGAGTCGGCGGCACTGCTGACCCAGAAGCGGGACACGCCGCCGGCCAAACCTGCCCCTGACCAAAACGCCAGGGCAGCCGCCGATAACCCATTGCTGGCCGCCTCCAGCGCGCCTTCGCCGGCCAAAAAGCCCGCCGCCAAGGGTTCGATGAGTGTTGCCCAGGTCCGGTTTGCCGACAGCACGTTGACATCCGTGGTCAAGGATATCAATCTCACGGAAGTGCGGGTGATTGCCAAGCGGGACCAGGAGTTCCCGGGCATTCTGGATCAGGCGGTGGTGGATATGGAGATCGGCCCGGAAAAAACCGCCCGATTGAACGGCTACGTCCACCAGTTGCAGGCGGTGGATCGCCGTCAGGACAGCGACTTTATCAGCGTGACCATCCGATTTGTGGATGACGATCCACAGAAGATGGAAGACCTGTCGCGCTTTGTCGCCACCTTCCGGGCGGGTAACCGGTAACCGGCTGCTCCGGGCCTGGGAACCTCCGCCCGGAGAACGGCTTTAGTGCTCGGCTTGGGGCTCCGGCAGCCGTTCCACCAAACGCTCCTTGGGGAAGTGACAGATGAATTCACTGCCCTGGCCGGGTTCGCTACGGATTTCCAGGTTGCCATCGTGGTTGATGAGCACGTGTTTGACGATGGCCAGCCCCAGGCCGGTGCCTCCGGTATCCTTGTGGCGGCTGGGATCGGCTCGATAGAAACGCTCCGTCAGGCGCGGAATATGGACCGGATCAATGCCGATACCGGTGTCCTTCACCGAGAAGTGGGCCCCGTCGCGGTTGGCACTCCAGGAAACGTGGATAGTGCCACCGGCCGGCGTGTATTTGACCGCGTTGAAAATCAGGTTGGAGAACGCGCTTCTCAATTGGCCTTCATCGCCCTTGAGCAGGCGATGATCATTGATGTCCACGGTGATTTCCTGATGCTTGTCCCGGCCGAGAGTGCGAGCATCTCCGCAGATCTGCCGGATCAACGCCTCGGGATCGGATTGGGTGTCGTCGGCGGTGTGTTCTCCGGTTTCAATCCGCGACAGCAGGATCAGGTCGGTAATCAGCGCTTCCATGCGTGAGGCCTGGTCGGCCATGGTATTGATGGCCCGGCGCCATTTCATAGGCAGTTCATCGCTGTGGTCCACCAGGGTTTCCAGGTATCCGCTGATCACCGTCAGTGGTGTGCGCATCTCATGGGAAACGTTGCCCACGAAATCCCGGCGCATCTGCTCCAGTTGATACAGGCGGGTGACGTCCTTGGCGACGATCAGGCGGTCGTCTTCTCCAAAAAGGCTGATCTGGACCTGCAGGCGGATGTGAGGGCGGGCAGGGGAATGAATTTCCAGGGGGTCGCGGTAATCCCGGGCATCGAAGTAGGCCTTGAACGCGGGTGTGCGGATCAGGTTGTGGATGAACTGTCCCTGGTCGGTGCTGCGCTTGAATCCCAGTAGTTGTTCAGCAGATCCGTTCCACCACTCCATCACGCCCCGGGCGTCGGTCATGATGACGCCATCGCGCATGGCGTTGGTGGATTCCTGAACCCGACTGATCTGCGCCCGCAGGCGGTCTTCGGCCAGCAGGTGGCTGCGGTGGAGTTTGTGCAGCTTGTCCAGGATGTCGCCCCACAGGCCGATGCTTCGGGGCGGCTCATCCGAGGCGGCGGGATTGGCCAGCCAGTAATAAAGGCGCCTGCTTTGCACCAGTGTCCAACACAGATAGGCAATCAGGCCAGACAAAAGGCCGTACAGCGGATAACCGAAGGCCCACCCAATCAGGGTGGTCCCTGTCAAAAGGGCGATAATCACACGCAGATAATGTGACCAATTGTGTTGCATCAAGTTCTACCTTGTCGACGGTCTGGTGTTGATGCGTAACGCTGGGCCGATCAGGCGACTTTAGTGGAAAATCGGTAGCCGGCGCCCCGCACCGTCTGGACCAGGTGGTCGTATTTTGCACCCAGCGCCTTTCTCAGTCGGCGGATATGTACATCAACCGTACGCTCTTCAACGTAAACATTACCACCCCAGACCTGATCCAGTAACTGTGAGCGGGTGTAGACCCGCTCCTGGTGGGTCATGAAAAACTGGAGCAGACGGTATTCGGTCGGGCCGATGTTCACCTCACCGTCCTGGGTATAGACGCGGTGACCAATGGGATCCAGGGTTAGCCCTTCCACTTCAATGGGTGTATCCACGCCAGGCGGAGTAGTGCGACGCAGCACCGCTTTCAGGCGCGCCACCAGTTCCCGGGGGCTGAACGGCTTGGTGATGTAATCGTCGGCACCCACTTCCAGGCCCTGAATCTTGTTATCTTCCTCAACCTTGGCGGTCAGCATGATAATCGGGATGTCGGCGGTGGTTTCGTCTTTTTTCAGGCGGCGGGCCAGTTCAACGCCGCTGGTGCCGGGCAGCATCCAGTCCAGCAGGATGAGGTCGGGCTGTTTGTCGACAACCAGTGCGTGCGCCTGGCGGGCATCCTCGGCTTCGAGGTAATCGTAATCTGCCATTTCGAGCGCCACGGCGATCATCTCGCGGATGGCGGATTCATCGTCGACAATCAGGACAGTTTTTCCAGTCATGAGCTTCAACCTGTTTCAGACCTGAAGAGTGTGGTTCACACTCACCGTTTTCGTTGCAGGGTCATTACAACGTTAACGTGTTACAAGTATATGACACCCCAGGGGAATCAGAGCGCCAGGTCCAGGGCCAGCCCCACGAAGACCGCGAAACCGGCCCAGTTGTTGTTGAGGAACGCCTTGAAACAGCCGGCCCGGGCCCGCTCCCGCGCAAGGTACTGGTGATAGACGAACAATGTGGCCATGCCAACCACGCCCAGGTAATAGAAGCTGCCGAGTTCTGCCTGGTTGCCGGCAATAACCAGGACAACCACCACCAGGGCCTGCAGGATGCCGATGATCACCCGGTCAGCATCGCCGAACAGAATGGCGGTGGATTTGATACCCACCTTCAGGTCGTCATCCCGGTCGACCATGGCGTAGAGGGTGTCGTAGGCCACGGTCCAGAGTACGTTGGCGGTGAACAGCAGCCACGTCAGTTGGCTCAGTTCACCGGCTTCGGCCGCCCAGGCCATGGGAATGGCCCAGGAAAACGCTGCGCCCAGGAACAGCTGGGGCAGGTGGGTGTAGCGCTTCATGAAGGGATAGATGAAGGCCAGCAGGGCACCGCCGAAAGACAGATACAGGGTCAGGGTGTTGGTGAAAAACACCACCATCAGGAAGGAAATCAGGCACAAACCGGCAAACAAGGCCAAGGCCTCCCAGGCCTGGATGCGCCCGGTGGTCAGGGGGCGGTCCTGGGTGCGCTCGACGTGCCGGTCCCAGTCCCGGTCGGCAAAATCGTTGATGGCACAGCCGGCGGCGCGCATGAAAAACACACCCAGTGTAAATACCACGATATTGCTTAATGAGGGCATGCCGCTGGCGGCCAGCCAGAGCGACCACCAGGTGGGCCAGAGCAACAGCAAGCTGCCAATCGGGCGATCAATGCGCAGCAGCCGGGCGTAATCAATCAGGCGGGTGCGGACGGGATCGGGCATGGCGTTTTGCAGCATGGCATGGTCATCCATCGGTCGGGAGCTGGAAGCAGGGCCGATTATAGCCAGCGGGTGAGCTGGAGTGAAAGTGGGCGCTATTGATACAGCTCAGGCAACAGGTATTCGCAGACCATCAGGGCGCTGGTGCCGCGATAGAACAGGGAGCGACGGGCGAGCCGGGGCTGACGGTTGTGCAGCGGCTGGCATAGACCGGTTTCAAGATCACCGCGGCGCCACTCCGGACTGCTGAACAGGAAGGCACCCAAAGGTTTGTTGCCCAAATGGCGCAGCTGGCGGCCGCGACCTTCAAAACAGTCCAGGGGGATAACCGTCCGGGCCAGTACCCAGGGGTGCCCGTCGCCAATCAGCCGGACTTCACGAATCCAGGCCAGTTGGCGATTGGCGAGGCCCAGGGTTTGGGCTTCTTCCGGGGAAGGGCGTGAGAAGCCTTCCCGGCACACCTGAACCCGGAAGCTGTGGCGGCACCGCTGTTTCAGGGCCTGGGTAAAGGAGCCCTGGACCTGCAGCCAGTAACCGGCCGGACCGTGGACGTCCGGGCGGTAAAGTCCAGCTGCTGCCAGGGAACGGTACCAGCGCGTGGCGGGGATGCCCGGCCGGTTACAGTCCTTTGACTGCATAAATGCCGGGAGCGTTGCGCCAGTAGCCTTTGTAATCCATGCCATAACCAAAGAGGAAGCGGTCTTCCACTTCCAGGCCGGTGAAGTCCGCTTTCAGGTCCGGGCGGGCCTTGCGTTCATGCTGTTTGTCCACCAGTACAGCCGTGAGCACTTCCCGGGCGCCGTGGGTCAGGCAGTAATCCGCGATGGCGCAGAGGGTCGTACCTTCATCCAGGATGTCGTCCACAATCAGCACCGTCCGGTCCTTCATGTCGACTTCCGGGCGCAGCTTCCATTCCAGGATGCCGCCGGTGGTTTCCTGGCGGTAACGGGTGGCGTGCAGATATTCGGCCTGGACCGGGAACTTCAGCTGCGGCAGCAACTGGCCGGTCAGGATCAGGCCGCCGTTCATAACGCAGAACAGCAGCGGATTGCGGTCGTGCAGGCGCTCGGTGATTTCCCCGGCCATGGTCTCGATGGCACTGTGTACCTGCTGTTCATTCACCAGGCAGTCGGCTTCGGCCATAACCTGGTTCATTTCGGTGACGGTGTCGCTCATAACGGTCGATCCTGTCGTAAAACGGCCGATTATACCGAAGTGTTGCGACTGAAGGGAGTGGCGATATCCGGGTCGTTGTCTGTACTTGCCGCGATTGGCAGGATAACTTGAACAAGGTTCCCCAAAAGGCGAAATCACCCTGTGAGGTAAACAGTATGAGAAAATGGGAATGCATGGTGTGTGGTTTTATCTATGACGAAGCCGAGGGATGGCCGGAAGACGGCATTGAGCCGGGCACCAAATGGGAAGATGTACCGGATGACTGGGAATGCCCGGACTGCGGCGTTGGCAAAGAGGATTTCGAGATGGTCGAGATCGAATGACAAGCCAGGCGGATAATTGCAGGGCAGTTGCCGCTGGTCGTGCGTTGGCATTGCCAAATTCCGGCAGCTGAGGTAGAAAGCCGTTCGGAAGCTAATGGGTTTTGGCGTCTGATCTCGACTTTAAAACGGTAACAGGAGCAAGTATGCGGGAAGTAACCCGAAAACTGGTGGATTTGCTGGACCTCTCGCCCATGGGGGACGACCATTTTCAGGGCGACAGCGAAGACCTGGGGTTTCCCCATGTATTTGGTGGGCAGGTGCTGGGCCAGGCCCTGATGGCAGCAAGTCGCACCGTGGAAGACCGGTTGTGTCACTCCCTGCACGCGTATTTTCTGCGCCCGGGCAATCACAGTATGCCGATTGATTATGAGGTGCAGCGGGTGCGTGATGGGGGCACCTTCTCCGTTCGCCGTGTCATCGCCCGGCAGGATGGCCGGGAAATTCTGACGGGTTCCATGTCGTTCCAGGCCGAAGAGCAGGGCTTTGAGCACCAGCTCGATATGCCGCAAGTGGAGCAGGGCCCCGACGAGCTCAAATCCGAGCAGGAGTGGGGCAAGCTACTTGCAGAGCAGGCGCCGGAAAAACTGCGGGAGATGATGACGCGAGAAAGGCCCATCGAGATCCGGCCGGTGAATCCGGGTAATCCGTTCAAGCCGGAAAAGGAGCCGCCCCACCGCCAGAACTGGTTCCGAGCCCTGGGGCCGCTGCCAGACGATCCGGTCTTGCACCGCTGTTTGCTGACCTATGCCTCGGATTTCACCTTCCTGGGCACGTCCCTGGCTCCTCATGGGCGGAGCTTCCTGAGCCGCAATATGCAGGTGGCGAGCCTGGATCACGCCATTTGGTTCCATCGGGACTTCCGCATGGACGAGTGGCTGCTGTATGACAAGGATAGCCCGAGTGCGGCAGGTGGCCGGGGGTTTAACCGGGGTAATTTCTTTACCCAGGACGGCCGGCTGGTGGCGTCCACCACCCAGGAAGCGCTGATTCGCGAACGCCAGTAATCGTTGCCCCGCCTGTGCGGGGCTTCCGGCCTCAGAGCCCGGCGGCCCAGGTTTTCGCCCAGGGGGCGGCCTCGTCTTCCGGATCGATGGTCTCCAGGGCGTCGATCTTCAGGGTCTCGCCCACCTTGCGCGCGGCGGTTTCCAGCAGGGCCTCTTCCATCAGGTCGCCGGCACCGCAGAAGGTATCGCCATAAGAGCTGTCACCCAGCACGATGATGCCGAAAGGGCGGCCGGGCTGCTGGGGCAGCTGTTCCCGGAGGTCGACATAGAAGGGCAGCAGGTTGTCCGGGATTTCCCCGTCGCCGGTGGTGGAGGTGCACACCAGCAGGGCGTCATTATTGTCCGTAATATCCACTAGTTTCGGTTCTTCCAGCAACGCCACGGTGTGGCCGTCGGCTTCCAGTTCCTCTTTGACCTTGCGAGCGGTCATTAACGCGCCACCGTAGACGCTGCCTGTCAGAATGCGGATTGCTGCCATAATATCGCCTTTTCCAGAAATCGCCGGGTGGTTGAAAGTGGCCCGATCATAGCGGCCTCGGCAGGCAGGCTCAAGCCGGATAAAAGTTACGGTTATATTTCAATTCGATGTCAAAAAAATTATAGTTTGCGGCGCTGAATTGCTTCAATTCACCCGTACAAAATGAGATCCCTTGGTTATGGCCCGCTCTTCCGGTTTTCTGGATACCCTCCTAAGCAGCCCTTCCACCGAACGTTATCGAATTGGTTTCAGTGTGCTTTTCCTGCTCGGCGTCTGGCTCAGTGTCGGCGCGTTCAGTCAGGAACTGCCCAATAACATGCTGCTGATGGCCGCCGCCGTAATCGGTGGCTACATGGCCATCAACATCGGCGCCAACGACGTTGCCAATAACGTAGGCCCTGCGGTTGGTTCCGGTGCCCTGGGCCTGGGGGCGGCAGTGCTGCTGGCGGCCGTGTTCGAGGCGTCGGGCGCCCTGATCGCCGGTGGCGACGTGGTCTCCACCATCAAGGGCGGCATCATTGACCCGACCACACTGGAAGATCCCCGGGCGTTTGTCTGGCTGATGACAGCCGCGTTGCTGGCTGGTGCTCTCTGGCTGAACCTGGCCACCTGGATGGGTGCGCCGGTCTCTACCACGCACTCTATTGTTGGTGGTGTGCTGGGGGCCGGTATTGCGGCCGGAGGCTGGGCGATCGCGGATTGGGCCGTGATGGGCAAGATTGTTGCCAGTTGGGTCATTTCCCCGGCGCTGGGCGGCATGCTCGCCGCTCTCTTCCTGTATTCCATCAAGAAAACCGTACTCTATCAGCCAAACCTGATTGAATCGGCGCGCCGCTTTGTGCCCGTGCTGGTTGCCCTGATGGCCTGGGCCTTTGGCACCTACCTGATGATCAAGGGTGTGAAAAAGGTCATCAAGGTCGATTTCATGCAGGCGGCGCTGATCGGCCTTGCCGCCGCTGCGGTGGTGTATTTTGCAATGCGCAGCCTGGTCGGGCGCAAGGCAGCCGCCATGGAAAACACGCCCCACGGAGTCAGTGAGCTGTTTACCTGGCCGCTGATCTTTGCCGCGGCCCTGTTGAGTTTTGCCCACGGTGCCAACGACGTGGCCAACGCCATTGGTCCGCTGGCAGCTATCAACGACGCCATCCAGGCTGGGGGCGGTGTGGTGACCGCCGCCAGTATTCCACTGTGGGTCATGATGGTCGGTGCCCTGGGCCTGGCCGTGGGCCTGATGCTGTTCGGCCCCCGCCTGATCAAGACCGTGGGCACTGAGATCACCGAGCTGGACAAGACCCGGGCCTTCTGCATCGCCCTGTCTGCCGCTTTGACGGTTATTCTGGCCTCCCAGCTGGGGCTGCCGGTCAGCTCCACCCACATTGCCATCGGTGGTGTGTTTGGCGTGGGCTTTCTGCGTGAGTACCTCAAGCGCAACTACGCCACCCAGTTGCACAAGATCATGGACCAGCACGAGCCGGCCGAGCAGGAGCGCCTGCGCCCGTTTCTGGAGGATTTCCGGAACGCGTCCGTCGAGGAAATGGAAAGATTGCTGCAGCAGGCCAAGCAGGACAAGCAGCAGGTGCCGCTGGCCAAATCCGAGCGTAAGCGTCTGAAGAAAATTTACCGCGAAGAGATGGTCAAGCGCTCGCACCTGGTGAAAATTGCCGCAGCCTGGATTATTACTGTACCGGCTTCGGCTTTGATGGCGGCGTTCCTGTTCTTTACCCTGCGTGGCCTGTTCGTGAGCTAAGGGATCACTTGGGTCTCTAAGTTGCGGGACTGGTGAGAATTTTCCAGTTCGGCCATACTGTAGAAAAGCGCGGGGCCGATGGCCTCGCGACCAGACAAATGACAGGAGTGGGGAATGGGTACATCCAACGAAGGCCGTCAGGCCAAGATGATCGAAGAGCTTCGGGTGTTCATCAAGAAGGTGATGAGTGACCCGACCATTGCCGTCAAGTCCATGGAGATCGCCCGTAAGTACCGGGGCGAGCCGAACGCCGATGAGCTGGTGGCCCGCGAGATCAGCGCCAACACGACGATCCGTATTCCAGAGGCCTGGAGTGAGGCGGACAAGATGTTCCTGGAAATCCTGCACGAGGTGCTGGATGATGAGGAAGCGCTTTATT
>Ga0208561_100145_pt1 | contig 18784 bp, 20 predicted proteins | sample Shrwel1BS1Day9_FD_187536 | JGI IMG/M metagenome (GOLD analysis project Ga0208561, IMG submission 187536) | Subsurface microbial communities from deep shales in Ohio, USA - Utica-3 well 1 S-1-Day9 (SPAdes) (version 2) ... | reverse complement strand
TCCGAACACTCACATGCACCACCGGCTCTACCTCCCGCGCCATGCGCCGGCGCATGGCGCGGGAGGTAGAGCCGGTGGTGCATGTGAGTGTTCGGAAGCGGTGGGAGGATGATGGGGTGAGGTACCGGAGCCCGGCTTTGCGGGGATTGCTGGAGAATGTCGGTGGGGACTGGGGCAAAATACAAGTGATTTTTTAGCCACGGAAGGACTCGGGAAAAGAAAAGATAAAGACTTGATTGGCCACGGAATCCACGGAAGAACACGGAAAAATAAAGACGAAGAAAAGACTTTTTGACGGAAAGCTTTTTGTTTTCCTTCCGTGTTATTCCGTGGGTTCCGTGGCAAAAAATAATCTTTAAAAAGGGAATGGCCTATGCTCAAGGACGAGGAGCTCACCTACAAAATTCGAGGCTGCGTATTCGAGGTTTATCGGCACCTGGGCGCGGGTTTTCTGGAGGCGGTTTATCAGAAGGCTTTGGTTCGGGAGTTGAAGCTTGCCGGGTTGGCTTCGGAATGTGAGGTGCCGGTTGTTGTTCATTACAAAGGTGAGCCGATTGCCGAGTACCGACTGGACTTGCTGGTGGAGAATTCCGTTATCATCGAGCTCAAGGCGCAACAGAAGTTGCCTCTGGCAGCTGAAGCCCAGTTGATCAACTACCTGAAGGCTACCGGGAAAGAGCTTGGGTTGTTAGTGAATTTCTCGTTTCCGAAGGCGGTGGTGAAACGAGTGGTGATTTGATGGGTTATAGCTTTTAAGCTATACCTGTTGGCATGCACTGGGAGATAGGGTTGGGGTGACTGAGATGGCAAGAACGCTGGAACAGATTCTTGAAAATGAGAAGCCTGCAGTTGTTTCTGCGGCAACGGCTAAGGCAGAGGCCATGCTGCTGAACATCCATCTTGGTGAGATTCGGGCTCTGATGGAAAAAACGCAAGCCGATATGGCAGGTGCATTAGGCATCAAACAGCCTACTGTTGCCAGAATGGAACGGCCGGGCAGAGATCTGAAGCTTTCCAGCCTGAAGCGGTATGTAGAGGCTGCCGGCGGTAAAGTTCGTGTAGATATTGAGCTGCCAGACGGTCAGCATCATGGGTTTACGCTGTGAGGTTTAAACTGGTTTATGACCACATCGCCTGAAAAAGTTTGGTTTGACGAAGATAGCCTTTGGGCTATTTTGTCTGATGGTCGGACTATTGGCGCGCCTTTGGCCTGGTTTCCTCGGCTATTGCATGCTGATAAAACTGCCCGCGATTGTTTTGAATTGAGCGTGCACGGTGTTCACTGGGATGACCTTGATGAAGATATCAGTGTGCAGGGGTTGTTGGCGGGTCAGGGAGACCAAACCCACCCCAAACAAGATCATGCAGCGTGAAAGCTAAGGCGGAGTAAAGAAACGCGCCTCCGCCTCTTATCAAAAGACCATTGAGGCTCATTAAGGGTGGCAGGTTACGGGCTCAGGGAACGTGCCGATGAAGATTTTGAATCCATTTACTATCCCCTGGGCTCCGCGCTGTTCGGCGGCCTGCTGGCGCTTATTCTGGGTTTTGCAGGCCGGCGGCGGTTGGCTTTAGGAGATAGGAGTTAGGAGTCCCCGATGAGAAACATCGCCATCAACCACGCCCTTCATGGCTTTTCCCTTGACGAGAATCGGCAGGATTTCAGAGCTCAATCTTGATGACAGACTCTCAAATCAAAACACCCTGGAGATACGAGCGTGGCGAGGGTCGGCATAAACACCGGTGGAAAAACGACTACGCGGGCTTCGAGCCAGGAGACAAAGGCCCAATCGGGAAATGCCCGAAGAGCATAACCCCGGAGCTGGCCACTGAAATCCTGAATCAGGGTGTGCCATACTATGATGAGCCCGATGACCCTATACCTGCAAAGATTTATGCCGTGTACAACGGAGTGATTTACGAAGCAGCACCAACCACGCCTGGCATTTCGTGGCATGGCTACCCTTGGCGGGGCGATTTGAAAGGTCGCAGGCCTTTGCCGGGCAAGATTATACGAAAGCTCAGAAGGCAGGCAGAATGCGCTGGCTACAGTAAAGAGTTTGAGCAATGGCTGAAAAACTACACATAGGTTCCTGCAGCGGTTTTTTGCTGGAATTACAGTTGGATGAAAGGCGTACCGAAGGCCTCGGTTTGGTCTGGGGAAAGGGTGAGCTTTGCGTTAATGGCACAAGTGTTCTGGCCGGTCAGGATGGTTCTGTTGAATGGACTTGGGTCGATCTTCTTGAGTGGCTGGCCAAAAACTGGTCTTACCTTCTGTGCGAGCAGAGCTTTCCGTTTCAGGTAAAGGCCACTGATATTTCAACATTGGCGCGAGACCTGGAAAAGCGCTGGGAGAACATGCCCGAAGAGCGTGTTGAAGATGAAGAGGAAGAGGCATTTCGCTTTCTGAATCGTCATGATTTGGCCAGTGCATTTAAGGGGCTTTATTTTCCTGCGGTGTTTGTTATTCGCCAAGGCGAATTATTTGAAGTTTCGAGCACTGAGCAGGGGGAAACCATCCGCTTGCCTCTTGAACAGGCTGTTGCAGATCTCGAAGCAATCGGCAATCACCTGGCGGAGCTTGCAAACGAAGTGGATCAAGGCCGTGGCCTATTGGCAGCGCAACAGTGGATGGCTCGCGAGCAACAGCTGGAACGTAAAGCCTTGCCTCTGCTAACAGGGCTTTCTTCTGAAACTCTGGAATGCCTTAATCCTGCAAATGATGCCCAGTTCTGGGAGCAAGAGTCCGATAGGCCTTTTGCAGACAGCGAGTTAGTTGCAGCGGCCCGGATGACGGTTGGAGTGCTTCTTCCAGAAGAGCAAACTCAGATTTTTGGCTTGATTCGTGGTCTGAGTAAGTCCTCCACGGATGAACTGGACTCATTGGCTGATACTTTGGCTAAGGATTTCCGGGAAATTGGTAAACCCTATGATCAAGGCTATTGGGCAGCAGCCTGGCTTCGCCGTAAGCTTGGTCTAGGTAAAAGTGATGTTGTTCAACCGGCTGAATTGCTGAAATCCTGGGGCGTGCAAATTCAGAGCTTTGAAATGCCCGAGAGCAAGTTGGATGCTCTTGCCTGTTGGGGGAGGCTCCACGGCCCGGCAATTTTGGTGAATAAATCCGCTGAGAGCACACCGGCTCATGTTCATGGTGAAAACTCAACGCTTGCCCATGAAATCTGCCATTTGCTTTTGGATCGGAAGGGCGCATTGCCTGTTGCTGAAGTCCTGAACGGTAATACTCCGGAGCGCCTGGAAAAACGAGCGCGAGCATTTGCTGCGGAACTTTTGTTGCCCAGATATGTGGCTTCGGACGCTGTGCGGCACGCTGGGACGCTCAAAGAAGCTGTCGCTGATTTACTAGAGACGTATGCAGTCAGTAATGAGCTAATCTGCTGGCAGATTATTAATTCAGAAATTTATATCACTCTGGCGGAGAGTGAGCAGAGCTGGCTGCAAAGACAGGTTGGGCGCAAGGTCTGAAGAGGAGCCTTGCGGCGATTCAGCTTCAAAACGGATTTTGTTCAACTCCAGGGAATAGGAGTCGCAATGAAAAGCATCATCATCTGCTCAGATGGCCACGCATTTACTGGTGGCATTACCGGCGAGGGCCTGGATAAGAACATCCTCGATTGCTATCGCTTTCTGGTTCACAACTACGAAGACGGTGATGCCCTGTATTTCTTCGGTTTCAGCCGTGGGGCGTATACGGTTCGTTCCTTGGCGGGGCTGGTTCGTAACTGCGGGATCGTGCGAAGCGAACATGCCAAACGGATCGATCAGGCTTACCGGCTGTACCGGCAGCGGGGCAGAAGCTCGAAGCCGGGCAGTGGCAAGGCAGCGGAATTCAGGCGCCAGTTCGCGGTGGCGGATGTCAGCCGTATTCACTTTGTGGGCGTGTTCGACACCGTCGGGGCCTTAGGCATTCTTGCGCCGTTCCTGGGCACTTTGGGGTCAGATCGCTACCTCTTCCACGACACCCAACCCAGCGCCATCATTAACCACGCCCGCCATGCGGTTTCCATTGATGAGAACCGACAGGATTTTGAGCCCAGTTTGTGGTCTCCCCGCCCGGGACTGGATTTAAAGCAGGTCTGGTTTGCCGGCGTTCACACAGACATTGGTGGCGGTTATGAAGATCGTACGCTTGGCGATCACGCAGGCCAGTGGCTGATGCGTGAGGCCGAAGCCTGCGGCCTGGCATTTAAACCCTATTTGGATGATAGGCTGGCACCTGATTATGCCGGCAAACTGCACAATGAATACAAAGGCTTCTACCGCGCCATGCGCCGGCGGGTAGTGAGAGATGTTGAACCGGTGGTGCATGTGAGTGTTCGCCGGCGGTGGGAGGATGACGGAGTTAAATACACTAGCCCGGCGTTGCGGCATTTGTTGGCGACTGTCGGTGGGGACTGGGGCAAAATAGAAGTGATTTTTTAGCCACGAAACCCACTAAAGAACACGAAAAGAGCTTCGCTCTAAAAAGCTTTGTTTTTTTACTTTAGTGTTCTTTCGTGGATTTCGTGGCAAAAAATATCTTTAAAGCAGGGAGGCACGATGCTCAAGGAGAAAGAGCTTTGCTATCGCATCACCGGTTGTGTGTACGAGGTATATCGGCATCTGGGTGCTGGGTTTTTGGAGTCGGTTTACCAGAAGGCGCTGGTTCGGGAGCTGGAGCTTGCGGGGGTGGCGGTGCAGTGTGAGGTGCCTGTGGTTATTCACTACAAAGGCGAGTCCATTGCAGAGCACCGACTGGACGTGCTGGTGGAGGACTCCGTTATCATCGAACTCAAAGCCCAGCGAAAGATGCCATTGGCGGCGGAGGCTCAGTTGATCAACTACTTGAAGGCTACCGGCAAGGAGCTCGGGTTGTTGGTGAATTTTTCGTTTCCGAAGGCTGTGGTGAAGCGGGTGGTACGTTGACCGAATTTGCCTGTTATGATGCTGATAAAATCTTCCCGGTGGAGGAACGTATGTACGCAGTCGAATTTGAAGCTGATATTCGTGACGGTTTGGTTAAAATTCCTGAGCAGTACGCCCAGTTGAAAAATGCCCATGCGCGAATTGTGGTTCTGCTGGAGACGGAGAACCCGGACTCAGAGCTAAGGGCATTGTCTAACCATGCGGCAGGTAACATTGATGAATGGAAGGATCCAGAAGAGGACGAGGTATGGACGTAGAGCAAGGAGAGCTCGTGTTATGCGAATTTCATTTTTCTGATCTTGGTGCAAGTAAACGAAGACCCGTGATCGTTTTCCGCGACAATCTTCCCTTTGATGATTTTGTTGGTATTCCTGTAAGCAGCAAAACCAGCACCCTGCACAAAGATGAGTTTCTGCTTGAGCCAGAAGACATGTCTGAAGGAGCATTGCCCAAGCGTTCCAAAGTGATGGTTAGAAAAACGCTGGTCATTTCGAAGGCTGTAATCACCAAGAAGTACGGAAAGCTAACCTTGGGTCGCTTCCAGAAGCTACACTCTGATTTCTGTAAGTACTTCGACTGCTGTTCCAGCTCCTGACACGTATCCTTCCAAAAGAGTTTGTGAATATTCGCTGTGGTCGTGATGTTCGCCATTGAGTTTGTTGATGAATATTGTGGCTAAAAAAAGATCATGAATTGAGGTAACACCATGAAAATCGCCATTGCTGGCACCGGCTATGTGGGTCTGTCTAACGCCATGCTGTTGGCCCAGCACAACGAAGTGGTTGCGCTGGATATTGATCCGGAGAAAGTCGAGCTGCTGAATAATCGCAAGAGTCCGATTATTGATGCCGAAATCTCCGATTTTCTGGCCAATAAAGACCTGAACTTCGCCGCCACTCTGGACAAGGAGCAGGCGTATAAAGGTGCGGATTACGTGGTGATTGCCACGCCCACCGACTACGACCCGCAGACCAACTACTTCAACACCAAAACGGTGGAATCTGTCATCCAGGATGTAATGGCGATCAATCCCGGTGCGGTGATGGTGATTAAGTCCACGGTGCCGGTGGGGTATACCCGCGAGGTTTGTGAGCGGTTTGAGACTAACAACGTTCTATTCTCACCTGAGTTTTTGCGTGAAGGCAGTGCCTTGCGTGACAACTTATACCCGTCTCGAATAATCGTAGGTGAGCGATCTAAGCGCGCGGAGGTGTTTGCTGACCTGTTGACGCAAGGTGCGATCAAAAAAGATGCGCCAGTTTTGTTTACTGATAGTACTGAAGCTGAAGCGATTAAGCTGTTCTCCAATACCTACTTGGCTATGCGTGTTGCCTACTTTAATGAATTAGATACATACGCCATGCGGCATGGGCTGAATACGCAGCAGATCATCGACGGTGTTGGCCTGGACCCGCGCATTGGTGACCACTACAACAACCCGTCGTTTGGCTACGGCGGCTACTGCCTGCCGAAAGACACCAAGCAGTTGCTGGCCAACTACGAAGAAGTGCCCAACAACCTGATCAAGGCTATTGTGGATGCAAACCGCACCCGCAAGGACTTCATCGCCGATGACATCCTGGCCCGCAAGCCGCAGGTGGTGGGCGTGTATCGTCTGGTGATGAAATCTGGCTCTGACAACTTCCGGGCATCCGCCATTCAGGGCATTATGAAACGGATCAAGGCCAAGGGCATTGAAGTAATCGTTTACGAGCCTGAGCTGAAGGAAGACGATTTCTTCAACTCCCGGGTGGTTCGTGACCTCGATGCCTTCAAGAAAGAAGCGGATGTGATTGTGGCCAACCGCCGGAGTGAGAATCTGGCGGACGTGGAAGAGAAAGTTTATACCCGTGACCTGTTTGGCAGTGACTGAAGAAAGATAAAGAAATTGTTGCCACGGAATCCACGGAAGAACACGGAAAAAGCAAAAGATAAAGACAATTTAGTGGCTAAACAATCATTAATTCTTTTCCTTCCGTGTTCTTCCGTGGATTCCGTGGCTGAATATAAGGAATATCATGCCAGAAATTAACAAGATCCTCGCCGCCTACGCCGAGCGTACACCGAATCCGGATGAGCCTTCAGAGAAGGTGACTTTTGGCACCTCCGGCCACCGGGGCTGTTCGCTTAAGGGCAGTTTTAACCGATACCACATCCTGGCCATTACCCAGGCGGTGGTGGACTGGCGCCGGGAGCAGGGGATCACCGGACCGCTTTACGTTGGGAAAGATACCCACGCGCTGTCTGGCCCGGCGATGGATTCGGTGCTGGAGGTGCTTTCAGGCAATGATGTGCGGATGCGGGTGGACTCTGCCGGTGGTTATACACCGACGCCGCTGGTATCCCACGCGATTTTGCGCCACAACGGGGCCGGTTCTGGTGAGCTGGCGGACGGGCTGATTATTACGCCTTCCCACAATCCGCCGGAAGACGGTGGTATCAAGTACAACGGCCCGGATGGAGGGCCGGCAGGCACCGACGCGACTGGCTGGATAGAAGCCCGTGCCAATGAATTCCTGGCGACTGGCCTGGCGGGTGTTCGTACATCGCCACGTCGTATCGCCGTGGTGGAAGCGGAACGCTTCGATTATGTGGGCGAATACGTGCAGGCGCTGGGTGAGGTAGTGGACATGCCCGCTATTGCCGCCTCAGGCCTGAAGATTGGCGTGGACCCCATGGGCGGCTCCGCGCTGGCGGTATGGGAAGCGCTGGCTGAGTATTACGGCCTTCAGCTTGAGGTGGTAAACCGCACCCTGGACCCGGCCTTTGCGTTCATGCCGCCAGACCACGATGGCAAGATCCGTATGGATTGCTCCAGCACGGCGGCCATGGCCAATCTGCTGAAAATCCGCGACCGGTTTGACCTGGCTTTTGGTAATGATCCGGACGCCGATCGCCATGGTATTGTGGATGCGGCGGGGCTGATGAACCCGAATCATTACCTGGCCGTGTGCGTGGATTATCTGCTCAAACACCGTGAACAGTGGCCCGCGAGTTTGGCCATTGGCAAAACCCTGGTGTCGTCTTCGATGATTGACCGGGTGGTGGCGGCCAACGGCCGGGACTTGTACGAAGTGCCGGTGGGTTTCAAGTGGTTTGTTGAAGGGCTGCACCAGGGCCGGTTGGCTTTTGGCGGCGAAGAAAGCGCTGGTGCCAGCTTCCTGACCTTTGACGGCAAACCCTGGAGCACGGACAAGGACGGCATCATCCTTTGCCTGCTGGCGGCGGAGATCACCGCGAAAACCGGTAAGTTGCCAAGTGATTATTACCGTGAGCTCACCGAGCAGCACGGTGCGCCCCACTATCAGCGCAAGGACTTTCCCGCGACCGCCGAGCAAAAGCAGCGCCTGAAAGCTCTTAAGCCCGACGATGTGCCGTTCAGTGAGTTGGCTGGGGACCCGGTGTTGGGTGTGTTCACCGAAGCGCCGGGCAATGGGGCAGCCATCGGCGGCCTGAAAGTGACGACCAAAAATGGCTGGTTCGCCGCACGGCCCAGTGGTACAGAGGATCTTTGCAAGATATACGCGGAGAGCTTTGTGGGGCCGGAGCACCTGGAGCGGATTTTCGGGCAGGCTGAAGGGCTGCTTTAAGAGATTTATTAGCCACGGAATCCACGGAAGAACACGGAAAAATCAAAAGACAAAACACTCTTTGTATCTTTTCTTTTGGTGGTTCCTTCCGTGTTCTTCCGTGGATTCCGTGGCAAAAAAGAGTCTTTAGATGTTCATGATTTCTAAACTGGCCATTGCCGTTATTTCGCCCTTGGGCTCCGCGCTCCTGGGAGGCCTGCTGGCACTCATCGCGGGCTTTCTCGGCCTTCGTCGCCTTGCGATGGTGTTTGGCGTTTTGTCTTTGGCCTGGTTGTGGGTGTGGTCTTTGCCCGTTACCAGCTATGCAGTGCGCGGTTATCTGGAAAACCAGAACCCGCCCATGAGCGTGGAGGCCACCCCGGAGGCGGAAGCCATTGTGGTGCTGGGAGGGGGAACCTGGCCCATGCAGTATGGCCAGGCCTACCCAAACCTGGGCGCAGCTTCTGATCGGGAATGGCACGGCGCCCGCCTTTACGAGGCCGGCAAGGCGCCATTGCTGATTTTGACAGGGGGGCATGATCCTCGCTTCAGTGCCAATTCGTCGGCCGAGAGTATGCGCCGGTTTATGTCGGACCTGGGTGTGCCGGATTCGGCCATGGTGCTTGAAGAAGAGAGCCGTAATACCACCCAGAATGCGAAGTTTACGGCTGAGATTCTGGCAGAGTGGGGTATCAACCGGATATTGCTGGTTACTTCAGCCCTGCATATGCCGCGCTCTGTGGCTTTGTTTGAAGCGCAAGGGCTGGAGGTTATACCCGCCGCCACAGATCATGAAGTGCGTGGTGCTCCCTCCTGGCGCTTGTGGCTGCCTCATACCGATGCACTGGACGGCAGTAGCCGGGCGATCAAAGAGATAGTCGGCAAGCTCGTGGGGCGGTAAAAAATGCAGTTGTCTTTAAAGGACTGATTAGCATGTTCCAGAAGTTCCTGAATCTGCCGCGTCTGCATAAGCGCCTGATATCCGTTATGGCAGACGTGATCGCCCTGTCGTTTGCGCTGTGGGCGTCGTTTGCGTTGCGTCTGGATCAGTGGCCCTGGGTGCCGAACCTGGACACATTGCTGGTCTGTGGCCTGACGGTCGTCTTCACGGTGGCCTTGTTTGTTCGCCTTGGGCTGTACCGGGCGGTGGTGCGTTACCTGAGCGACAAGGCCTTCGGAACGGTGGTCCTGGGTGTGGCGTGTTCGGCCCTTGCGCTGATCTTTCTTGGGTTCTGGTTTGAGGTGGCGGTGCCTCGCTCCGTGCCGGTTATCTATGCGGCGCTGGCGTTCATTTTTGTGGCCGGCAGCCGCATGAGTATTCGCATGATTGTTTCGCGCCCGCGTCGTCACAACAAGGAACGTGTGATTATCGTTGGTGCCGGTGAAACCGGTCTGCAGCTGTGCCAGGCGTTGCAGCAGGGCACGGAATTTCATCCCGTGGCTTTCATCAGTTTCAACTCCGGCAACCACAAGGCCCTGATCAATGACTTGCCGGTGTATGACATTGACTACATCGAAACGGCGGTGGAGCTGCGCCGGGCCGAGCGTTTGCTGTTGGCGCTGGATGCCGACTCCGGGGTGGATCGCCGGCGCTTGCTCAGGCAACTGGAACCTCTCTCGGTGCCAGTGCAAACCGTACCCAGCATGTCGGAATTGGTGGCGGGCCAGAAGCGCATTAACGACATCCGGGATCTGGAAATTGAAGACCTTCTGGGGCGTGACCCGGTGCGGCCGGACAACGCCCAGGTGGCGGAAAGCCTTTATGGTAAGTCGGTGTTGGTTACCGGCGCGGGTGGTTCTATTGGGTCTGAGCTATGCCGGCAGATTCTTCAGCATCGCCCACGAGTGTTGGTTCTGTTCGAGCAATGCGAATTTTCGCTGTATAACATTGAGCGTGAGTTGCAGGCGATTAACGAGATTGAGTGCCTGGATGTGAAAATCCATGCCCTGCTGGGCAACGTGGCTCACCGTCGCCGCTGTGAGGCGGTGATGAAGGCGTTTGAGGTGAACACGGTCTATCACGCTGCTGCCTACAAGCACGTACCGCTGGTAGAGCACAACGTGATTGAAGGCGTTCAGAATAACGTGTTTGGTACGTGGCATGCGGCAGAGGCGGCCATCGCCTGCGGGGTGGAACGCTTTGTGTTGATCTCAACCGACAAGGCCGTCCGCCCCACCAACGTCATGGGCGCCAGTAAGCGCATGGCGGAACTGGTGCTGCAGGGGCTGGCCCAGCGGCAATCAGACACGGTGTTTTCCATGGTGCGTTTTGGCAATGTGCTGGGCTCATCCGGGTCTGTGGTGCCCCTGTTCCGTGACCAGATTCGCGACGGTGGCCCGGTAACCGTGACTCACCCGGATATTATCCGTTATTTCATGACCATCCCAGAAGCCAGCCAGTTGGTATTGCAGGCCGGCAGTATGGGGCAGGGCGGTGAAGTATTTGTGCTGGATATGGGTGAGCCGGTGAAGATTGTTGATCTGGCCCGTAAAATGATTCATTTGATGGGTCTGGATGAAAAAGATGAAAATAACCCGGATGGCGACATTGAGATTGTCTTTTCCGGTTTGCGCCCGGGTGAAAAACTGTATGAAGAGTTATTGATTGGTGATGACCCGCAAGGCACGGCGCATCCCCGTATTATGATGGCACGTGAGGTGTCTCTGCCCTGGCGTGAACTGGAAGCCTTTTTGGCTGAGTTCACCCAGGCGAGTCATAACTTTGACTGCGATGCGGTTGTTACACTTCTGAAAAAGGCCAAAACAGCTTATACGCCCAGCAGTGATATGGCGGATCTGGTTTGGTGCCATGGCGCTGATATCGATGTTTCGGATTCTTCGAAAGTGGTTCACCTGAATTCATAAATCAGAAGTGTGATCCTCATTTCAAATAAGTAAATAAATAACTTTGCTTGTTTTCAAATTGTTTATTATGATTGTTGGACGCAGGAAGCACTGATTATTTGTTATCAATTCGGAACAGAGGTTTAATTTACATGGCCAAGATCAACGATTACTACCAGAAAAAACAGTTGATGGAACAACTGGCGGAAGAACTGCAAAAGCTGGAGCAGGACCAGACCCTGAAAGCGGATCTGGATTTTGAAAATGAAGTTCGGGATTTGATGAAGAAATACGACAAATCCCCGAAAGATGTTTTGCAGATTCTGGCAGCGATTGATCCATCCGTTGCAGGCGCTAAAGCCGATGCATCAACTGGCACCCGTGCCAAGCGCCCAATGAAAACCTACAAGAACCCGCACACCGGCGAAGTGGTTAAAACCCGGGGCGGCAATCACAAGACTCTGAACGAGTGGCGTGAGAAGTGGGGTAAGGAAGCTGTACAGAGCTGGGCTGAATAAAGCCTACGCCATTCCCCTCTCTCATCATGGGAGAGGGGAAATTAGACTCCCCACCCATGATAAACCACCACCCGATTACGCCCACCTTCCTTCGCCTCGTATAACGCCTCATCGGCTCTCTGCAGCCACTGCATGTAGTTTTCCGGCTGCGAATCCAGTTCCGCAATGCCCACACTGATGGTGTACTGGATATCCGCGACGGTGGTTTTTACCACGCTGTTTTCAATGGCCATGCGTATGCGGTCGCAAATGATGGCAGCCCCATCTCCATCGGTTTCGGGCAGGATGAGACCAAACTCCTCACCCCCATAGCGGCCGGCGCTGTCGGTATGACGAATGGCGTCCTGGGTGGTTTGGGCGGCGTGACGGATGACCTCGTCGCCGGCCAGGTGGCCGTGGGTGTCGTTCACTTTCTTGAAGTGATCGATGTCGAACATCACCAGGCTGGTGGGGTTGCCATAGCGCCGGTATCGGCCGAATTCCACATCCACCAGGTTTTCCCAGGTGCCGCGGTTGAGCAGGCCGGTGAGGCGATCAGTCTTGCTGAGTTTCGCCAGCTGTTCGTTGGCCCGCTCCAGGGCACGTTTGCTACTGGCGAATTCGGTGACGTCATACACAAGCAGGCACACCTTATCCACTTGGCCGTTGGTATTGGTCAACGGGCTGATGGTCAGGTTCTGGAACATGTACTCTTCGGTGCCGGTGATCGGACGGGTGTTGCGGAACTTGAACAGGTACCGGCGCTGTTCCCAGGAGGTGAAGGCCCGGGTGTTCAGCATCACCACGGAATCCACTTTGCGCTTCAGCCAGGCTTCTGGGATGTCAGGGAAGGCATCAAACAAGACCTTTTCGCGGATCTGGCTGGCGGTGATGCCGCTGTGGTTTTCCATGAAACCGTTCCAGGCCTGCACGCGGAAATCAAGGTCCAGCACCACCAGGCCGACCTCAACGGATTCGAGCATGTCCACCAGCCAGTGGAAGGCGTCTGTGTCCGGGGTTGTCAACGTCATGGTTAATCCACCAGGTATTTGAGCTGTTTTTGCAGGAACGGGATCGATTCTTCGGTGAACAGAATCAGCATGTCGCAGTGGATATCCCGGTTTTCAATGGCGTAGCTGATCTCGATCGCCAGCAGCTGCTCTTCGCGCTTGCGATGGTGTTCCAGTAGCTCGCCAATGGGGCGATGTTGCCCAAGTACCGTGGGGTGCCCCAGGCCAAGCTTGATGTTCAACTGGTCGCTGATGCCGTTCAAAAAGGCGCCGAACAGAATGCTGGACATGTCCATCAGCACTTCCACATTGACTGACTCACCTTCGAGCACGTCGTAGTGGAGCAGTTCTGCCATTTCGCGGAAACTGGCGTCTTCGAACAGCAACAGCGCTTCACCGGCCAGCCCGGAGCCGGTGAAGCCCTGGCAGACGGCTGAATATTCCTGCTCACGCTCGGCGGCGGAGATGGCCATGCTCAATTCAGAGGTCGCAATAAAAGCCACGTTGGGGATGGGTTGTTTGACGAATACTTTGAGCAGGCGGGCCAGCAGGTCCGAGGAGCGGCCCATGGCGACGTTGGAGATTTCCTGCAGGTAGTCGTTCAGGCTGACGGAGATTTCCGGTTTGCGGGTCGTGTTGCCGCTATCCAGCCAGACGTCTTTCTGGGCGCTCTGCTCCAGCTCTCCGGGGCGGTAAAAGCCGTATTCCTCAAGCAGCTCGGCAACATGGGCGGTGTCGGTGGGTTTCTTGATGAAATCAATGGCCCCCAGTTTGCGCACGCGCTCGCGTGCTTCCGGCTGGATGTCACCTGAGACCACGATGGTGAGTACGGGTAGGTCTTCCTGCTGGATCGTCTGCAGCACCTGGTAGCCGTCGAGGCCCGGCATGTTTAGGTCCAGGAACAGGAGGTCCACGCCGCCCTGCCGAACCATCTTCAGTGCGTCCTCGCCGGTAGGGGCGAAAAGGATGTCGTCGGCCAGTCCCGGGGGCAGCGCACGGGCCATCTGTTTTCTGGCTAAGGAAGAGTCGTCGCAGATCAGTATGTTTGTTGTCATTGCGCCGGAGTTGTTAATTGGTAAAGTTTGGGAGTATAGCAGCCTAAAGATATGTCGGTAGTAGCGACATCAATGATTTGCAAAGTTTTACCGACCACCCCAGAATTCCGAAAAACGTTTGGCTGAGGAGTCTTCCCTTGATCCGCACATTTTATTGGCACGATTACGAAACCTTTGGTGTGGACCCGTTACACGACCGGCCTTCGCAGTTCGCAGGCGTGCGCACCGATGCGGATCTGAACGTGATCGAAGACCCTCTGGTGATTTATTGCAAGCCGGCGGACGATTACCTGCCCGCGCCCCAGGCCTGCCTGATTACTGGCATTACCCCGCAAAAGGCGCTGGAGGAGGGCTTTCCCGAGGCGGAGTTCATCGCCCAGATCAACGAAGCCTTCAGCCAACCTGGCACCTGCGCCGTGGGCTACAACAGCCTGCGTTTTGACGACGAGGTCACCCGCCACACGCTTTACCGCAACCTGCGTGACCCCTACGCCCGGGAATGGCAGAACGGTAATTCCCGCTGGGACATCATCGACATGGTACGCCTGACCTATGCCCTGCGCCCGGAAGGCATCAACTGGCCGCGCAAGGAGGATGGCAGCCCCAGTTTCAGGCTGGAGGAACTGACGGTGGCCAACGGCATCGCCCACGAGGCGGCCCACGATGCCATGTCGGATGTGCTGGCAACCATTGCCGTGGCGAAAATGATCAAGGAAAAGCAGCCAAAACTGTATGACTTTGTGCTGAACAACAAGGACAAGCACTCGGCCCGGCAGATGCTGGATGTGGCCGCGATGAAGCCGGTCTTCCACATCTCCGGCAAATACCCGGCCCGCCGTGGCAGCTGCGCACTGGTCGCCCCAGTGGCGGAACACCCCACCAACAAGAACGAGGTGCTGGTGTACGACTTGCGCGAAGACCCTGAAGAGCTGATCGCCGCCACACCTGAGCAGATACGTGAGCGGGTGTTTACTTCGCAGGCGGAGCTCGGGGAGGGCGTGTCACGTTTTCCGCTAAAGGGCATCCAGGTCAATAAGTGTCCGGTGCTGGCTCCGGCCAACATGCTCTCCACTCTCTCCAAGGAGAAGCTGGCGGAACTGGAGCTGGACGGTGAAGTGCTGCGCGCCAACCTGGCCAAACTGCGCGCTGCCGAGGGGCTGTCTGCCCGTATTGCCGAAGCGTTTGAGCAAGGCTTCGACGGCACAGACCTGACCGATCCGGACGAACAACTTTACGCTGGCGGCTTCATCAGCCGGGGTGACCGGGAAAAGCTGGATTGGCTGCTGAGCAAGCCGGTGGAAGAACTGGGCGAGGACGTGGAAACGGTGCGTTTCGAGGATGAACGCCTGCCGGAAATGATCTTCCGCTACCGCGCCCGGAATTATCCGCACACCCTCACCAGCGAGGAGCGGGAACGCTGGGAGCAGTTCCGCAGCCAGCGGCTGATGCAGCCGAAGAAAGGCTGGCGATCGCTGGAAGCCTACGGTCATGAGTTGCAGCGCCTTGCCGCCGATCCGTCACTGACGCCGGCGCATATGCAGGTTCTGGAGGAGCTGCATTTGTATGGGGAGTCGCTGATTCCTTATTTTTGATAGGGATGTTGGCCGTTCCGGCCGCCGCTTTCTTTATTGTTTTGGGGGCAAGGCTTAAACTCCAAGCATATCCCTGTAAGCAACTGGGTACAGTATGGCTACGTTAGATGCACTGAAAATGCTGCAAGAGAAGCAGGGTGACATTCGCCTGCTTTGTGAAAAGCACCGTGTTTTGTCGCTTGGTGTTTTTGGCTCTGCTGCGACAGGGCGCTTCAATGAATCCAGTGATCTGGATTTTCTGGTGGATTTTGATCCAGCACTAACGGCCACCGAGAAAGCTGGAGCGTTTTTTGGGTTAAAAGAAGACCTGGAATTAATGTTTTCACGCCCAGTGGATCTCGTCACCGTAGCTTCCCTGACCAACCCCTATTTCAGAGACTCTGTACTAGAAGAACGGCAGCCGTTGTATGCAGCGTGAGGCTCTGAAGTACGTTTACGATATTCTTGCAGCAGCTGAGAAAGTTCAGCGTTTTGTTGCGGGCAAAAGCGAAGACGATTATTTGACTGATGAGTTGCTACAGTCAGCTGTCGAGCGCCAGTTCGAAATTATTGGAGAGGCGATGGGCAAGCTACACAAGATTGCTCCGGAAGTGGCGGAAAGCTTTGCTGATTACAAAAAGATGATTGCTTTTCGTAATGTGCTTATCCATGGCTATGCGACTATTGATCCAGTGATTGTTTGGGGCGTGGTGGAAAGCAACCTGAGCGATGTAGTGGATCAAGCCCGGACAGGCTTGAAGGTGGATTAAGGCCCAATCTCCGCAAAAAAATGCCCCGGAAGATGTCCGGGGCATGGATTCCATAATCTATTTGTTATCTCCGGCGCTGGAAATACACGCTCAGATTCTGCCCCATCAAACTCTGCACCTCACTACCCAGCGCCTCGGCCTGAATCTGCCGCTGTACCGGCATGGTGGCCAGGCTGTGGCCATCCTCATCCCGGGCTTTGACCAGCTTCCAGTCCACTTCGTTGCTCACCATCGCCAGAAGGTTCTGAAGCTGGTCGCCATCCTGCGGGCGGAACCAGCGGTCGCGGCAGCCGCCAAGGCTGTAGAAGTCGTCTTCCTGGAGCAGTTCAGCCCAGACGCTATCCTGTTGCTCTGCCAGTACCATCCGGCGCAGCTGTCGCAGACTGGAGCGGGTGGGGCGAAGGTTGTGGTCCTTGATCAACTGGCGTACCTGTTTGTCACCGGCGGTTTGTTCTGCCATGCCGGTATGCATGTGTACCACTGCACCGGAAGCGGAGGCGCTTTCCACCAGGTTGGCCAGGGACAGGTCGGTCATGGCCTGTGAGGGCAGGCGGCCGACCTCGATCCAGTGCACGCGATGGCCGTCCAGCACGAAGCGCTGGGCGATGGACCAGGGCCAGAACACGATGTTGTCCATGTTCAGTTGCTGGGCCATGCGGGTGCCCTTGGCGACGTTGGCCAGGGATTCGTCCACGGCGATGATTTCCACGTCGTCCAGGTATTGCGCCAGTTCCATGGCGCGCTGGCCGGATTGGGCGCCACACACCATCAGGCGCAGGGTATCTGGCAGGTTGTCGGCGCTCAGGCCAAGCTCCTGCTTCATGACGGTTTTCAGGCTGGTTTCGGTGCGGTAAGCCAACTGGCTCCAGGCCGGCCAGGCCTGGGGTACGTCAGTTTTCGCCAAGCACAGTTCTTCGGCTTTTTCCTCGAAGTTCTGTTTGATGGCTTCTTCTTCAGCGCGGTTGTAATAGCTGGCGGCCATCATCGGCTGCATGCCCAGCGGCCAGTCCACTAGGTTCCACTGGCCGAGCTGAATGGCAAAGTCCTGGTGGAACAGGGCGCCGTACATGGCGCTGATCATCAGTGAACCCACCAGGGCTTCCTGGGGCTCGCCGATGGCGAACTGGGCCATGATGCTTTCGTTGATGGTGTTGGCGAGTTGTTCTTCGTCTTTTTCAGCGGTCAGGGCGTAACCGGTGCGCTCGGCGTACTCGCCAATGGCCAGGCACAGGGTCTGCAGTTCGTCGCGCAGGCTGGCAGTTTCGGCGACTTCGGCCATGATGGCGCGGCGCAGCAGGGCGACCAGCTGTTCCACGCCGGCGTTGGGCATCAGGGTTTTCTGCAGCGCCAGGATCAGCAGTTCGTCTTCGGCGGCGGCATCCAGGAAGATTTCGGCGTTCGGGTTGGCCAGGTCGTATTCCTGCTCAATGATGGCGCCAACAAACCGACCGATTTCCTGATGTGGCAGGCCATCTTTCTTCAGCAGTGCGATGGCGTCCTGCGCCAGTTCCTTGTCGGCCTTGTGCACCTGCAGGTGTTGGGCGCAGGTGAGCATGCCGGAATAGATGGAGTCCCATTCGGAGCCGGTTTGCAGCAGCTTGCGATAGTGCAGGTAAGCCACATCGAACTGGCCCTGTACCCGACGGGCGTGGGCGATGCCGCAGAAGGCGGCGGCGGATTGCCGGTCGCATTCCAGGGCGGCAAGGAAATACTCTTCCGCCAGGGCCGGGCGTTCGCTCTTCAGCGCCCAGTAGCCCAGGTTGCAGTACTGCTGCACCTGGCCGGGCTGGCTGTTCAGGCTGGCGTTAAAGAGGGTGTGGGCCTTTTCCAACTGGCCGTCGTCCATCTCCACGCGACCGAGCATGCCCAGGGCAGCAGCATTTTCCGCTTCCAGCTCCAGAGCGTTGGCCAGGTATTCGCGGCACTCCTGACGGGCCTGCAGGCGTTGGGCAAAGGGCAGCTGCGGGCTGTTGGATTCGCTGTAGGCCAGGTTGGCCTGCAGTACCAGACGTGCGACCTGCGCCTGTACGGAGCGTGGGAGTTGAACTTCCTGATGTTGTGCTTGCATGGAACACCTCGTTACCAGCCAAAATCGAATGCGGCAAAGGTCTGCAGTTTTTTGACGTTTTGCCGGGGTTTGGGAGAGTGGTTGCGAAAGGTGTGCCAGGTTTTGGCGTGGGAATATGTGAGGGGCAGGTTTGGCTCTTTACCGGCCGGTAAAGAGCCTAGAGTTTTTTGATTGGGCCAGGATACTTCGCGACTATGTCATCGGCGGTGAGAAGTAAGAAGCCCTCTGATTCAGCTTGGGCGACCAGGATTCGGTCAAATGGATCCTTGTGAATGTCAGGCAAATGGCTCACGGCCAGAGTGTGTTGAGATGATATTGGGAGCTCCAGATACCCGTTATCCAACAGACCGCGTCGTAGTAGGTGTGGGTCAACGTGAAAATCCGCGCGGCCCAGACCATTTTTGATAACCACTTCCCAGATACTTGCTGCGCTGAAGTACAGTGGGTTCACTGGATTTTCCAATAACTCTATAGCTTGCC
>Ga0208561_100144_pt1 | contig 18864 bp, 13 predicted proteins | sample Shrwel1BS1Day9_FD_187536 | JGI IMG/M metagenome (GOLD analysis project Ga0208561, IMG submission 187536) | Subsurface microbial communities from deep shales in Ohio, USA - Utica-3 well 1 S-1-Day9 (SPAdes) (version 2) ... | reverse complement strand
ACACACAGCACCACCTGGCTGAACCGGCTGAGCACGTACAGCGCTTCCAGCGCCTGGCGCGGCAGGGAGGACACCCCAAACACCACGATGCGTTTGGGCAGCCGGGTCGGGTTGGCCGGTTCCGCAAGTTGCTGGCCCTGTGTCATAAACCGCGTATGAATCCGCGACCGGCTGGTGTGGGCGGCCTCGCCGACATCGTCCACCAGGGCCCGCCAGAGCATCGGTTGCCACAGGTTCTCCGGGGCCAGGGGCTTTTCCTCGCCCCGCGCGGTGATCAGCACGTCTCGCCCTTGCTCCCAGGCGGCGAGCCAGTCGGCGCGGAACACCTGGTACTGGTCGAATAGATCCGCCACTTTTTCCGCCAACTGGAAAGTGCGCACGTCCGGATCGCTGCCGTCCAGGAATCGGGCCAGGGGAACAAACGCGTCATCCTGGTCCAGCAGGGTGGGCAGCAAACGATACAGGCGCCACACCAGCCGGCTTTTGTCGAATGGCGATTGCTCCGGCACCTCGGCATCGGACAGTACCGCCCGGTAGGCCTGCCAGATGAAGCGGGCGGGGAACAGGAAGTCCATGCCCGCGGCAATGCCCAGGCCACCGTCCATCCCGTCGTCATCGCGCTTCTCGGCCAGCGCCAGCTTCAGCCACTGGGCGATGCCGTTACTCTGCACCAGGAAGGTTTCGCTCTGCAGCGGTGGCAGCGGGTTCTGGCGGCAGATGTACACCACCGCCCGGCGAAGATCTTCCAGGTGGTTGGCGTGGATGGCGTGAAAGCCGGGTTCGATGGCGGGGGCGTTGGCCATGAGTGTCCTTAGCTGCGAGTGTTGCTGGATTGCCGGGATAACAGGTTACCTCATGCGCGCCCGGATTCGCAGAGGGGACGTGGGCATACCTCGATGGCATTTTACGCAGGGTTACGGATTTGAGCGTGGCCCGCTTCCATCGTAAAGTCAGGGTTCCTTCGCTATCCGATCGCAATCCCCCATGAGCCACCAAACACTGATCCCAGCCAGCCTGGAAAACCCCCTGTATTACCTGGAGAACATGGACCTCCTGGTAGGTTGGGTGGCGGACCACCACCAGGACCTGCTGAATCAACGGGAGCAGGCACGGCTGGCTGAGTTTGCAGCCTTGAATACCGGCCCACGGGCGCTGCTGACCCGCATGGTTATGCGCACCGGCGAGTTGTTTCGTGCCGACAAGCTGCGCTACCCGGAATTGCCGGAAACCGAGCGTGAGGCCCTGGCCGTGTTAAGGCGTGATGGCTGGCTCGACGACGATCCGGAACTGACCCTGGCGGAGGTGTTCCGGCTGTTCACCCTGGCCGAGTTACGACCGATGTTTGGTCCCTGGCTGCAACAACAGGGCCTGTCGAAAACCCTGGGCAAGGCGCAGATGCGTGAACAACTGGCAGAGGCTTTCCCCGAAGCCCGGCCGCTGCGGAGCTGGTTGGGCGAGACTGACATGGCCGGTACCGGGGCGGTGGTGCGGTTGCGGGAAATGCCGCTGTTTGATCGCCTGCGCCTGATGTTCTTTGGCAACCTTCGCCAAAGCTGGACCGATTTTGTGCTGGTGGAATTGGGTGTGCAGCAATTTGAGCCGGTGCCCTTCACCCCGGAATCCCGGGCGTTCCGGCAGCGGGCCGAGGTGGACACCTATCTGCTGATGCATCACTGTCGGGAGCAACTGGATGAGGGCGTTCCGGCCGCGGAAGTGTGGCCGCAGGTGCCGCCGGCACCGGATAATGCCTGGCTGGCCAGCCGCTGGAACCGGCTGCTGCTGGAGCTCGGCCGGCAGGCCGAACGCCAGGGCGACCGGGAACTGGCACTGCAAGTCTGGTCGGCCAGCGGGCACCGGGAAGCCCGGCTCAAACAACTCCGGCTGTTGGAGCGCATGAAGCGCTTTGAACAGGCCTGGGCCCTGGCCTGCGAGTGGCAGACGGGTGATCTGAGCGATGCTGAAGCCCAGGGGCTCGCGCGACTGCTCAAGCGATTGGCCCCAAAGGTGGGCGAACCAAAACCCGAGCTGCCAGAGGTGCCAGCGATCCGGAGCTTCACCCTGACCCTGCCGAAACCGGCCGGTGGCACCGTCGAGCTGGCCGCGCTTTCGCATCTGGGCACCGATGACGCCCCGGTGTTCTACGTCGAGAACACCCTGATCAACGCCCTATTTGGTCTGCTGTGCTGGCCGGTGATTTTCCAGCCTTTGCCCGGGGCTTTCTTCCACCCTTTTCACATCGGCCCGGCGGACCTGACCCGGGAGGATTTTGTTCGTCGTCGCCGCGAGGCTTTTGAGCAGCGCTTTGCGCTGCTGGCCAACGGCCACTATCGCCAGGAAATCCTGAAGGCGTTCCGGCTGAAACACGGGATCGCCAATCCCTTTGTGGTCTGGCCGGTACTCGATGAAGCCCTGCTCGAACTGGCCCTGGACTGCATCCCGCCCCATCACCTCAGAGCATTGTTCCGCCGTTTGCTGAATAACATCCGGGAACACCGCAGCGGATTTACTGACCTGATTAGACTGGTGCCCAATGCTCTCGATACCGACGCCCGCTATGAAATGATCGAGGTGAAAGGCCCGGGAGACCGATTGCAGGACCATCAGGTGCGTTGGCTGCAATTCTTTGCCCGGGAAGGCATGCCGGCCAGTGTCTGTTACGTGCGCTGGCAGGACGGCGAGGCGGTGGAATGAAGGGCGTGGCGGATACCTCGTTGAAAGTGGCGGTCCGCACCCTGTGCGAATTCGCCGCCCGCACCGGCGACCTGGATTTTCGCTATACCCCGGCGCCCAGCGCCGAGGAAGGCATTGCCGGCCACCAGGCGCTGCAGGCCAGGCGTGGTTATGGCTACCAAAGCGAGTATTTACTGACCGGTGAGTGCCTGGGATTAAAGCTTTCCGGCCGCGCCGACGGCTACCATCCCCACAAGAACCGGCTGGAAGAGATCAAGACCCACCGAGGTGATGTGTCGCGCATCCGCGAGCACCAGCGTGCCCTGCACCGGGCCCAGCTTCGGGCCTACGGTGCCCTGCTCTGCCGCCAGGAAAACCGTAAAAGCGTGGAATTGGCGCTGGTTTATTACGACACCGGCCGGGACAAGGAAACCGCCGTGACCGAAACCGCCACCGCTGATGAGCTCTGGCGGGAACTGGAAACCCTGTGTGGCCTCTACAAAGCCTGGGCCGAACAGGAGGCCCACCACCGGGAACAGCGGGACGCCCGGTTGGCGACCCTCACCTTCCCCTTCCCGGAATTTCGGCCCCGCCAGCGGCAACTGGCGGAAACCGTGTACAAGAACTCGGTGAAAGGCGCCGACCTGCTGCTGGAAGCGCCCACCGGGCTGGGGAAAACCCTGGGCACCCTGTTTCCCGCGCTGATGGCCATGCCCAAAGCCGGCCAGGACCGGGTGTTTTACCTCACCTGCCGCAACACCGCCCGGCAACTGGCCCTGGATGGGGTAGAGAAACTGCGCTTGGCACAGCCGGAGAACGAACCCTGGCCCCTACGGACCCTGGAACTGGTGGCCAAGGACGACGCCTGTGAACATCCGGACAAGGCTTGCCATGGTGACTCCTGCCCCTTGGCCAAAGGCTTCTTTGACCGCCTGCCCGACGCGCGGGCCGAGGCCACACAGAGCAAAGTACCCCTAAACCAGGAACAATTGGCCACAATCGCGGCCGGTCACGATATTTGCCCCTATTTCCTGGCCCAGGAGATGGCCCGCTGGTGTGACCTCGTGATTGGCGATGTGAACCGCCTGTTCGACCAGTCCGCCCTGCTCCATGGTCTGGTGCGCCAGAACCAGTGGCGGGCCGGCGTACTGGTGGACGAAGCCCACAACCTGGTGGACCGGGCACGGGGCATGTACTCGGTGCGCCTGGACCAGCAGCGCCTGCTGAAAACCCGGAAAACCGCGCCGAAACCGGTGAAAGCGGCCATGGACCGGACCGCCCGGGGCTGGCAGAGCCTGGTGCGTGACCATGGTGAAAGCCAGCAGCCAGTATTCCTGGACAGCCTGCCCGCGCAATTGCCCGGCGCTCTGCAGGGTCTGGTGTCGTCGCTCACCGATTACCTGGCGGACCATCCGCCGGACCTGGCACTGCAGGAACTTCTGTTCGAGAGTGTGGCCTTCCTGAAACTGGCGGATCAATTTGGCGATCATTCCCTGTTGGAATTCCAGCGCGCCGGGCGTGGCCGGGCCAGCCTGAGCATCCAGAACCTGATCCCGGCGGATTTTCTCACCGACCGCTTTGCCGCCGCGCACTCGGTGCTGCTGTTTTCGGCCACCCTCAGCCCCGGCGTGTATTACCGGGATCTGCTGGGATTGCCGGAAGGCACCCGGTTTACGTCCCTGCCCAGTCCTTTCAGCCACGATCAGCTTCAGGTGAACTTCACCCCCGGCATCAGTACCCGGCAGGCGCATCGTGATCGTTCACTGGCACCTATTGCCCAGGTGATCGCCCGTCAGTTCCGGGAACGGCCCGGCCACTACCTGGCGTTCTTCAGCAGTTTCAAATACGCCCAGGCGGTCAGTGAAGCACTGGCGGAACAGGCCCCGGACATTCCCCAGCGAGCCCAGCAGCCCGGCATGAGCAGAGAGCAGCGCCGTGCGTTTCTGGCGGACTTTCAAAAACCGGAGGGCCGTGTGGCATTTGCGGTATTGGGTGGGGTGTTCAGCGAGGGTATCGACCTGCCCGGTGACCAACTGATCGGTGCGTTCGTTGCCACCCTGGGGCTCCCGCCCTTTGACGCCTGGCACGAAGTGCTCAAGGATCGCCTCCAACAGCGGTTCGGCGCGGGCTATGACTACACCTACCGGATCCCGGGGTTGCAGAAAGTCGCCCAGGCCGCCGGGCGGGTTATCCGTACACCGGATGACCGGGGCGTGATTTGGTTGATCGATGACCGCTTCCTGCAGCCACCGGTCCGACGCCTGCTGCCGGACTGGTGGTTTAACGGTGAGGCCTGAGGGCCACCCGATGAGGAGGCGCGTCAGGCCTCCGGATAGGCGGTCCAGTCATCCAGCCAGGTGCTGCTGGCCCTTGGATTGATGGCGCCGGGGTAATCCGCCGATTCATCAAAGAATTCGCTCTTGGGTATCGTTTTGGAAATAACACCCGGAGGCAGACCGCGAGAGCGGAAGTGTGGCGCCAGGATGTTGCTGACCGTCGGATGCAACCCGCTGGCGGACATGAGCGTATTCTTGTGGCTGGGGCCGGTCAGCCACTGGGCCTCGTCAAAACCACCGTCATCATCATCGGCGCCTATTTCTGACGAACGCTGATCAAGACCATTATTGTTGGCCAGCACGTTGTGACTGAAAGTGAGGTCGCCTGACTCGACCAGTCCCTGCACCTCATCGCGGGTATCCATCACCTCAATGGCGTAACTGTCGATGATCATGTTGTGGAAGTGCCCACCGGAGCCTTCCCGCAGCAGGATGGCGCGGTGCTTTTTCGCGGCGTTGCCATTGCCATACACGGTGACATTGTAGAACGAAGGCGTCGAGCGTGGTTGGGCGTTGTGATCATCGCCGTTGTTGTCGCCTTCGAAGGCGTGGTCGCCGGTGTCCGGGTGTTGCTGGATCACGGCAAATTGCACGCGGCCCTGCCAACCCCAGTCCCAGTCAATGCTGTCATCGGCTGCGCCGGTGATCAGGATGTTTTTCAGGTCGACAGTGCCGCCGAACATTTCGATGCCATCGTCCAGTGCCCGATGCACCTGTACATTCTGGACAATGGTGTTGGAGCCGCAGCCGCCCAGGGTCAGGCCATTAAGTTCGTTGTTCTTATAGACTTCGAAGCCAGCGAACTCAATGCGGGTGTACTGGAGCACGCCACAGCTGTGCTTTTCATCGGAGCCACCAAACCGGCCCCGGGCATCGGTTTCCGACAGCCCCTCGATGCGGGCATCGGTCTGGTTCACCGGCGCCTTGCCCAGCAGCACCACGCCGCCCCAGTCGCCGCGGGCGCGTTCGCCTTCGGATTTGGCGCTGGTAAAGACCACGGGCTCCTGACGACTGCCACGGGCGAAAAGTCGGGCGCTCTGGGCCACGATCAGTGCCGAACCGGCTTCACCCTCAATAACGACGCCAGGTTCGATGGTCAGTGCGGCATTTTCCACAAAGATCTTGTCTTCCAGCACGTAGCGGTTGCCGGTTTCCCAGACGGTGTCGGTGGTGATGTCGGTATCGATGCGGATGGCGCGGTTTTCAAATGCGGTGAAGCCGGCGGCAAGGGCGATGCCCACCACCAGGGTTGGCACCAGCACCATGGCGCGTCGCCCCAGCCAGCTTCGGCGGGGGCGACGACTGGGTTCTTCCAACCTTTGCGTGTCACGGCTTGATGATTGCGCCAGCAGGGCCTGCCCGTTATCGCTGGCCAGGATTTCCCGTGCCAGGGCCCGCAGTTCCGGCGTGCCGTTGGCTTCCACCCTTCTGAGCACGTCCGCGCGGTACACCGGCTCTCTGAGTAGGACATTGAGATGCACGAAATCCACGCCCGGACACTGGCCTTTGTCGACGCGGCGTTTCAGTTGCCACAGCTTTTCGACCAGCAAGGAGGATTGATCTGACATGACGGTTGCTCCCTTTTAATGAGAGCTCTTTGATATCGCAGTCAGATGACGTGTTTGTTGCGGGAAGTTGACGGTTTCGTGACGCAGGGAGCTTCGAAAGGTCAGTTGGTAGTAAGTAGGCCAATGCCCTTCTATAATCACGTTTATGAAAAAGCTGACCCTGAAATTAAATGATCGTACTCCTGACACGCTCTCAATGAAGCGGTTGGGCCAGTACATTGCCTGCCTCTCCGACATGCTGGGAGAGGTGGAGCATGTGCATTTTGACTCGGTCGAAGAGGGCAGCGCCAAGCTGAATGTGGATATTGAAGACCTTTATTACCAGAAGGTACTCACACACGTGCGGGAAGTACCCAACGGCATGGGCACGAAAAAACAGCAATTGGCCTATCGTAACCTAGGGGAGCTCATGGATCAGGATGGCACAGGAGGTGCGATTTTGAACGATACGGACACTAGAATACTGTCGTTTAAAAAACGTTCGGATGATGAGAAGCCATTGGTGGTAAACAAACCGGGCTCTGTCCAGGGGCGTTTGTACCGGGTTGGGGGCAAAGATGACACCATTCCTGTAAGCCTGGAAGGGGCTAATGGGGAAACGCTCCGTTGTGAAGCGTCGATTGATATTGCCCAAGCGCTGTCGGCCCTGCTGTTTAAGCAGGTTCGGGTTAGTGGGCATGGCACCTGGGAGCGTTCACCCGAGGGTGTTTGGAAGCTCAAAAAGCTCAGAATCGAATCTTATCAGGAGCTTGATACCGCCAGGATTGGCGGCGTTGTAGGCCGGCTTCAGACAATTGGCGGTTTGAAATGGGCGGACATGGAAGATCCGCATGGAGTGGCCAGGGATTTGAGGGGCTGATTTGAGATTATTAGTTGATAACAACATCCTCATACAGATGCTCGCCCCGAACTCGACGGGGCTTACCCATCCAGATACAAAGAGTGTATTGGAGCGCGTTGATGAAAGCGCCCAGGCATTCGTCGCAGAGGCAGAAAGGCAAAACGCCCTGATCCTGATTCCGGCACCGGTCCTCTCAGAATTTCTAATTGGTGTGGAAGTATCCAGATATCAGGATTATCTGGATGTTCTTAATGGCAGTGCCTGTTTTGAAATTGTGGACTTTGACACCGCCGCCGCGATTGAATGTGCTCAGCTTCCAGACCGCAAAGAGCTGGCCCAGATCTCACCGGAGCAGGTTGCCAGCAAGCTCAAGTACGACCGACAGATCGTCGCTATTGCACTTGCTGCCATGGCGGATGAAGTCTGGTCGCATGATGAGTCACTTCGCAAAATCGCCAGCGCCAGGGGATTAATCGTAAGGTCGCTGGCAGATATTGAACCGCCCGCGGTTCAGGAACAGATGTTTCCACCCGATGAAGACGCCTGAAACCGCTCCAACTCAAAGGGAAAGCATGCCTGACCTGATGAAGCACCTGATATTGGTGCTGTTCCGGAGACATCTGTCAGTTTAAGAGCTCTAATTGGTCACTGGCTTTGCTCAATCAGGCAAATAAATTCCCCAACCACCCGATATTGCTGATCTTGATGATCCGACAGTTCAATGGGCTGAAAATCGTTATCGTATGAGTTGGGTTTCAATTGAATGCGTTGGTGACGCCAGCCGTATTCGTCTTCGGTTTTGAAGCTTTCGTAAACCTTCACGGTGTAGCGTGAACCGGAGTCGGCATCAACGCTGTCGATGCACTCTACCAGTACGGTCTTGCCACTTCGGGAACCGCCGAGATCTGTCCGGAACAGGCAAAGGGCACCGTTCGGAATAACCCGGTTCATGGATTCGCCGATCACCTGGCAGGCAAACATGTCCTTGTGCACCCGAACTCCCTCGGGCACCGCGACCCATTCCTCGTGTTTATCTGGGTCAAGATCACTTACATCATTGAGTGTACCGAACTCTCCTGCGGCGGCTTGCAGGTCGAACAGCGGCACGGAGTTCACATAAGGTTCAAGCTCGACCACGTTGTTCTCTTCAGGCTGTATCTGGCCAACGTTGTGAACCGGAATGTGCTGTTTGAGGTATTCCCGCAAAGCATCGTCACAAGCGTATAAAAAGGTGCCACGAATGCCTCGGAGCATGATGGTGCGGTAAATGTTGATGATGTAATGCTGCAGCTCTGCCGGGTCTTTGATACCTTGCCTGCCGGTGCGATCATGATAGTTGTCTTGCTCGATCACGATAGACTGGCTTTCCGGGTCATACCGTATCTCTTCGCCGAAGATAATGCCGGCGTAGTTCAGGTCGTAGCCCTGAGTGGTATGAATACAGCCTACTTCCTTGTGTGAGCCTGTTTTGTTAATCCAGTCAGTGTTGGTGCTGTTCCAGCGAAGCCGAACATCACCGATCACGATGTCATAGGCCTCAGCATCTTTTTTGGAGGCCCAAGGCCAGGAATAGCCGGCGATTAGTCTGGACAGTCCAACCTGCTCCTCTTTCTCATGAATCGTCTGGACCATGTCACTGAGCGAATCAAACACTTCAAATTCGTAGTTCTTGGCGGTGAACACCTCGTCGTCATCAATACGACCATTCAGCAAATTATCCACAAACTCCACATAGGGTTGCCCGGCCTTGACCCGAAATTGAGACAGCAACCGGTGTGTTGCCGAGCTCTTGGCAGATTTCAACCGCTGGAATACGTCGACATCGGCATCGGAAGGTTTGATGGACTGGCTTTCGTCGTAGAAAAAAATCGCTTTGTTCGCCTGCTTGCAAACCCAATCCACTTCACTGCAGGTGTGCTTGTCCATGCCCAAAGCCTCACAGGCTTTGTCAAAGCTGCCGAAATACGCACCCAGATTCTTGCGCTTGCGCAGACGGTGGGATTCGTCCACAAGTACAATGTCGTAGTGCTGTTTGGTCAGCTCGGACGGGCTGATCACCATGTTGGGGCTAAGCCCGGAAACGTGTTTGAACGCCTTCTTCAGGGTAGTCCGGAAGGAGGTCATGGGAACGACCAGCGCCATTTTCGGATTGGGTAAGGTCTGCCTGAGCGATGCCAGCAGCGATTTGATTTCGGCCTCTTCATCGGAGAATTCTCGCAGGCTGATCTGATGATCTTCTGAAGTTAGTAGTTTGAAAAGAAAAATGGCCAAGACAGACTTGCCGGTTCCAGCTCCCCCTTCCACCAAAATATTCTGGACATCGGGGTTGGTGAGCTCATGCAATATGGTGAGCAGTCCCTGACGTTGATCGAATGACAGGGATTTGTAGGGCGAATATTTGAAAATATCGGAGTTATCAAGATGATCCAGAGTGCGCGACACAACACCCTTAGCAATCAACCGGTTCCAGACTTCCCGGAATACCTCTTCATAAAGTTCATCACGCTGGTAATAGTTGTGATCTGCCAGCCCCAGGTTACCGTTTAGCAGCGTGTATTTACCATCGGCTGCCATGTACTTGATCAGCATAGATTCCACATCAAGCGTGGCGGATTTGTTGAAATACTCGCTGGTAATCAAGTGAACCGCAGTCAGTAACCGCTTCTCGTCGTGTTTCAGGTGGGTGCTCATGCGGGTGAGCGTATCCGTGGTTTCACCGATATAGGCGCGCAGGTGTTTTTCATCACTGAGTACGTAGACCAATGGCCAGTTACTCGTGGCAAAGGCATTATCACGCAGATCATTGAAAGCGTGCTGACCAAATGGGTAGCGCTGTACCTCTACCATCGGCGAGTGACTCATAGCTCGGTGTACTTCCTCGCAGTACCTTTGGCCTTGCTGACGGGGTATTTCTTTTCGTTCAGGCCAATCTTGTCGAGGACGATCTGTTCGATATCCAGATCGTAGCTGTCCGCCAAAAGCAGTGCGTAGGCGACGACATCGGCCAGCTCTTCTTTCACTTTATTGATATCGGCTTGTTCCGGTGATTTCCACAGGAACAGTTCGAGCAGCTCAGACGCTTCGATACTCAGGGCCAGTGATAGGTCTTTCGGATTGTGGAATTGTTTCCAGTCTCTCTCATCCCGGAACTGACGTAGCCGGGCGATGGCCTCATTCATCAAAATACCCCTTCAATCATGAGCAGATTAACTAAGGATACAGAAATTCATGAAGCTTAGGGTGAAGAACCCCAAATGAAACAGTGTTGGAAAACTAAAAAAGGGAAAACAAGAAGGGAAAGTGGTCGGCGTGGCAGGATTCGAACCTGCGACCCCTTCGTCCCGAACGAAGTGCGCTACCAAGCTGCGCCACACGCCGAACAACGGCCGGTATTATACTCATTCGGCCGCTGAATGCTACCCCCTTCCCTGGGGAAATTTGTCCTTACAACTGCGGAGCAGCGGCTCCGCGCCCTGATCAGCCCGCAGTGGGCAGCAGGGAGATGTCCGCCACCCGCAGGAACAGGTTGCGCAGGCGGTTGAGCAACGCCAGGCGGTTGTTGCGCACCGCTTCGTCGTCGGCCATGACCATGACCTCGTCGAAGAAGGTGTCCACCGGCGCACGCAGGCTGGCCAGTGAGCTAAGGGCGCTGGCGTAGTCGCCCTGCTCGAACAGCGGCACCACTTTGTCGGCCTGGGCGTTCACCTGCTCGGCCAGGGTTTGCTCGGCGGGGTCCTGCAGCAGGCTGCTGTCGACGGTCTCACCGATGCTGTCACCGCCCTGTTTGGTCAGAATGTTGGACACCCGCTTGTTGGCGCCGGCCAGGGCCTGGGCTTCGGGCAGCTGGCGGAAGGCTTCCACGGCTTTCACGCGGCGGTCGAAGTCCAGCGGCCGTGTCGGACGGCGGGCGTGCACGGCCAGGTAGACCTCGGCACTGATGCCCTGCTCGTCGTAGTGCGCGCGGAAGCGCTCGAGCATGTAGTCCACCACGGTGCTGGCGGTGTTCTGTTCGGTCAGTACCGTGAAGTTCTCTTCGGCCCACTCGCACAGGGTTTGCAGATCCAGCGGCAGTTCCCGCTCGATGATGATGCGCAGCACACCGAGAGACGCACGGCGTAGGCCGAACGGGTCACGGGTACCGGAGGGCGGCTGGTTGATGCCGAACAGGCCCACCAGCGAGTCGATGCGGTCTGCGATGGCCACGGCGCAGCCGGTCAGGGTGGACGGCAGGTCGTCGCCGGCAAAGCGCGGCATGTACTGCTCGTTCAGGGCTTTGGCCACATCCTCGTGTTCGCCGTCGTTGGCGGCGTAGTACTGCCCCATGATGCCCTGCAGGTCGGTGAACTCCAGCACCATTTCAGTGACCAGGTCGGTCTTGGCCAGCATGGCGGCGCGCTCGGCCAGGGCCGGGTCGCTGTCGATGGCGTCGGCGATTTTCTTCGCCAGGGCGGCCACCCGCACGGATTTGTCGTAGATGCTGCCCAGCTTGTCCTGAAACACGATGGGCTTGAGCGCGTCGATGCGGTCTTCCAGACGGCTCTTGCGGTCGGTGTCGTAGAAGAAGGCAGCGTCGGCCAGGCGCGGACGAATCACCTTTTCGTTACCGGAGATCACCTGGGCCGGGTCTTTGCTCTCGATGTTGGCCACGGTGATGAACAGCGGCAGCATTTCGCCATCGGCGGCCACCACGTGGAAGTACTTCTGGTGCTCTTCCATGGAGGAGATCAGTGCCTCGGCGGGCACGTCCAGGAAGCGCTCCTCGAAGCGGCCCATCAGTGGCACCGGCCATTCGTTCAGGGCGGTCACTTCGTCCAGCAGGTCATCGCTGATCACCGCCTTGCCGCCGGCTTCCTTCTCGGCCAGCTCGGTTACGCCCCGGCGGATCTGCTCGCGGCGCTCGGCGAAGTCCGCGAGCACACAGCCTTCTTCCTTCAGCACCACTTCGTAATCGCCCGGGGTGGGAACAATCAGCTCCTTCGGGCAATGGAAGCGGTGGCCACGGGTGGTGTTGCCCGGGGTCAGGTTCATGATCGGGGTGTCGATCACCTTGTTGCCGAACAGCATGATCAGCCAGTGCACCGGGCGCACGAATTCGGTGCGGTGGGCGCCCCAGCGCATGCGCTTGGGAATGGGCAGGGCTGCCAGGGATTTGTCCACAAGTTCTGGAAGCAGCTCCACGGTGGGTTTGCCCTGCTCCACGGTGCGGTACACCACCCAGGCACCCTTGTCGGTTTCCATGGTGTCGAGCTGGTCCGGGGTAATGCCCAGGGAGGTGGCGAAACCGGTCAGTGCCCGGGTCGGGTTGCCGGAATCATCAAACGCCGCTTTTACCGCCGGGCCGCGCTTCTCTACGGCCTTGTCCGGCTGGGCGTCGGCCAGGTCACGGATGCGCACGGCCAGGCGACGGGGCGCAGCGAAGGCTTCGACCTTGCCAAATTCCACGCCAGCGTCTTCCAGGCCTTTGGCAATGCCCTGGGTAAAGGCGTCCGACAGTGGCTTGAGCGCTTTCGGGGGCAGCTCTTCGGTGCCCAGTTCAACCAGAAAATCCTGTGTAGCCATGGTTATGCGTTCCCCTGTTCCTGCGGTGCCTGCTTGGATTTCTTGCCTTTCTTCTTGGCGGCCTTGGCGTCAGCGGCCTCGGCGGCGGCCAGGACTTCCTTGCGCAGGGCCTCGGGCGCCAGCGGGAAGCCGAGTTTGCGGCGGCTGTCGAAGTAGGCCTGTGCGACGGAACGCGCCAGGGTGCGTACGCGCAGGATGAAACGCTGGCGCTCGGTCACTGAGATGGCGTGGCGGGCGTCCAGCAGGTTGAAAGTATGGGAGGCTTTGAGGACCTGCTCGTAGGCCGGCAGCGGCAGGCCGGCTTCGATCAGGCGGGCGCTTTCGCGCTCATGGACATCAAAGCTGTGGAACAGGAACTCGGTGTCGGCCTGTTCGAAGTTGTAGGTGGACATTTCCACTTCCTGCTGGTGGAACACGTCGCCATAGGTGACCACGCCGTCCGGGCCCTTGGTCCAGACCAGGTCGTACACGCTGTCCACGCCCTGCAGGTACATGGCGATGCGCTCCAGGCCGTAGGTCAGCTCGCCGGTGACCGGGTAGCATTCCAGGCCGCCCACCTGCTGGAAATAGGTGAACTGGGTCACTTCCATGCCGTTGAGCCAGATTTCCCAGCCCAGGCCCCAGGCGCCCAGGGTGGGCGATTCCCAGTTGTCTTCCACAAAGCGGATGTCGTGCACCAGCGGGTCCAGGCCCAGGGCGCGCAGAGAGTCCAGGTACAGCTCCTGGATGTTGTCCGGGGACGGCTTCAGAACCACCTGGAACTGGTAGTAGTGTTGAAGGCGGTTCGGGTTTTCGCCGTAGCGGCCGTCGGTGGGGCGGCGGCTTGGCTGTACGTAGGCGGAGTTCCAGGTTTCCGGACCGATGGAGCGCAGGAAGGTGGCCGGGTGGAAGGTGCCGGCGCCCACTTCCATGTCCAGGGGCTGGAGAACCACGCAGCCGTGCTGCGCCCAGAAATTCTGCAGTGCCAGGATCAGACCCTGGAAGGTCTGGAGATCCGGCGCGGAGTTGTTGGTTGCCTTGTCTGTCACGACGGTTGCCTGCTGATCAGTCTGTGTGTGGCGCCCCGCTCTCGGAGCACTTTGAAATTCAAAACACGGAAAATTTGAAAACGCGCATTATACGCGGGCCGGCACGGTATTTCTAAGTGCCGGCCAGGTTCTTGTTTTGCCTGAGGTCAATCAGAAGAAGGTGAGGCCCACCTGGAACAGCTTCTCCACCTCGCGAATCCTGGATTTGTCCACCAGGAACAGGATCACGTGGTCATCGGGCTGGACCCGGATGTGATCGTGGGCGATCAACACCTCATTGTTTCGGACAATAGCGCCGATGGTGGTGCCTTCGGGCAGTTGGATTTCGTCCAGCCGTTTGCCGACCACTTTCGAGGACCGGTGATCGCCATGGGCGATGGCCTCGATGGCTTCGGCGGCGCCCCGGCGTAGGGAGTGAACGTTCACCACATCGCCCCGGCGCACGTGGGTCAACAGGCTGCCGATGGTGGTCTGCTGGGGGGAAATGGCCACATCTATATCACCGCCCTGGATCAGATCCACGTAATCGGGGTTGTTGATCAGGGTCAGGACCTTTCGGGCGCCCAGGCGCTTGGCCAGCAACGAGGCCATGATGTTGGCTTCGTCGTCGTTAGTGACGGCGCAGAAGACATCGGTGTTCTCGATGTTTTCTTCCAGCAGGATGTCCTTGTTGGCGGCGTTGCCTTCCAGAACCACAGTCTTCTTCAGGCGTTCAGAGAGCATCACGCAGCGGTCGTGGTTGCGGTCCAGGATCTTTACGTGGAACCGGTTTTCCAGGGAACTGGCGAGTCGGAAGCCAATGTTGCCGCCGCCACAGATAAAGATACGACGGTAGGGTTTGACCAGTGGCTGCAGTTCGCTCATCACCGAGCGGATGTGGTCGGCGGCGGCGATGAAGAAGATTTCGTCGCCGTCTTCGATCACCGTGTCGCCCTGGGGCATGATCGCCCGGCCCTTGCGGAAAATGGCCGCCACGCGGGTGTCGATCCGGGGCATGTGGCTGCGCAGGTAGGACAGCTCGTGGCCCACCAGAGGCCCGCCTTTGGTGGCCTGGATGGCGACCAGCCGGACCAGCCCCTTGGAGAATTCCAGCACCTGCAGGGTGCCGGGGTATTCGATCAGGCGTGTGATGTGCTTGGTGACCAGGTGCTCGGGACTGATGGTGACGTCGATGGGAAAGCCCCGGAGTTTGTCCGGCTCGGTGACGGCATCGCGGTCGTAGAACAGCTCACGCTTGGCCAGGTAGGCGTTGGCCCGCACCCGGCAGATGGTGGTCGGGGTCTTGTACAGCAGTTTGGAGACCTGGCAGGCGACCATGTTGGTTTCATCGCTGTTGGTGACGGCGATGATCATGTCGGCATCCTCGGCACCGGCATCCACGAGGATGGTGGGGTACGAGGCCGGGCCATGGATCGTTCGGATGTCCAGCCGGTCCTGAAGTTCCCGAAGGCGGACGCTGTCGCTGTCCACGACGGTAATGTCGTTGGCTTCGTTGGCGAGGTTTTCCGCCAGGGTGCCGCCTACCTGGCCGGCTCCGAGAATCAGGATTTTCATGCTTCTGGTTTCTCCAACACAGCGTAGAAAAAGCCGTCGTGGCTGTTCGGGTCCGGTAACAGCTGTCGGCCGGCGGCCATGTCCCGGCCCCAGTCCGCGTCAATGCCAACCAGCCGCGCCTGTTCCTGCTGTTTCAGGAATCGCTCAATTATACGGTGATTTTCCTGCACAAACACAGAGCAGGTTGCGTACACCAGCCGGCCGCCGGGGGCCAGGATGTCCCACATCGCCTTCAACAGGCCAAGCTGGGTATTGGCCAGAGGCACGATGTCGGATTCCCGGCGCAACAGTTTGATGTCCGGGTGTCGGCGAATGACACCGGTGGCACTGCAGGGCACGTCCAGCAGAATGCGGTCGAAGTACGCTCCATCCCACCATTGTTCCGTGTTGGCGGCATCCGCCTGTTTCAGGGTGGCGGTCAGGTCCAGGCGTTCCAGATTTTCGTCAATCCGGGGCAGACGCTCGGCGGATTCATCAATGGCCACGACCTCGGAGAGTGCCGGTTCCGATTCCAGAATCGCACAGGTTTTACCGCCCGGGGCGGCACAGGCGTCCAGTACCCGCTGCCCGGGTTGCAGATCCAGCAAGGTGGTGCAAAGTTGGGCCGCTTCGTCCTGGACACTGACGGCGCCATCGGCAAACCAGGGCAGTTGGTCGACCGGTACCGGTTGTTGCAGCTGGATGCCATGCGGGGCGAAACGGGTGGCTTGCGCCTCGATTCCGGCTTCCTTCAGTAAATTCAGGTACTCATCGCGGCGAAACCGACGGGCGTTGACCCGCAGCGTCATGGGGGCCTGCTGGTTGTTGGCCTCGAGAATGGCCTGCCAGTCGTCCGGCCAGTTGTGGCGCAACTTTTCCACCATCCAGACCGGATGACTGAAAGCGCTGCTGTCGTTGGCAGGCTCCGGCGCGCCTTCCCGTTCGGCCCGGCGTAGTACACCGTTCACCAAGCCAGTCAGGTGCGGCTTGTCCAGGGCCTTGCAGGCTTCCACGGTTTCATTCAGGACGGCATAGGTGGCCTGCTCGCTGAACCGCAGCTGGAACAGCGCCACCAGCATGAGGTGGTGGATGACGCGGTCAGGTTTGCGCAGGGGCTTTTTCAGCCGACTGTTGAGTTCGCCTTCCAGGCGATGAAACCAGCGGCAGCTGCCGTAGCAAAGGGCCTGAAGTTGGGGGCGTTGCTCTGGGGATAACTGGTTCAGGGCCGATGGCAGGCATTGGCTCAGGGACTGGCCGTTTTCCACCGCCAGCAGGACCCGGGCAGCCAGTGCGCGCAGGGGCAGGGAGTGTCCGGCCATGGTCAGTGCAGCTCCTGGCCGGGCATGAGCACCGGCTTACCGCCGTTGATCAGGTCATTTACGCTCTGGGCCCGGGTGCCGGGCAGTTGTACCCGGGTCACGCGCAGGGTGCCACTGCCGCAGGCGATATCAATGCCGTCCCGTTCGCGCTTGAGGACGGTGCCTGGCGCCTGGCCGCTGTCCTGATTCAGTGCCTCGGCCAGATGAAATCGAATGCGCTGGTCGCCCAGGTCGGTAAAGGTGCCGGGCCAGGGATTGAAAGCACGCACCAGTCGGGCCAGCTCATCGGCATTGCGCTGCCAGTCCAGGTGACCTTCTTCTTTCGACAGTTTATGAGCGTAACAGGCCTCGTCGTTATTTTGCGGCTCGGGGCTCAGTTCGCCTTTTTGCAACTTATCCAGGGCCTCGACAATGGCTTCGCTACCCAGGTCGGCCAGACGATCGTGCAGGCTGCCGCCGGTGTCATCCGGCTGGATGGGGGTGGTGACCTTCAGCAACATATCGCCGGTGTCCAGACCTTCGTCCATTTGCATGATGGTGATGCCGGTTTCGCTGTCACCGGCGGCAATGGCCCGATGAATGGGCGCTGCGCCGCGCCAGCGGGGCAACAGGGAGGCGTGGATGTTCAGGCAGCCGTGGGTGGGGATATCCAGCACCGCCTTGGGCAGGATCAGGCCGTAGGCCGCGACGATCATTACATCGGGTTTGAGCTGGGCCAGTTCCTGCTGCGCTTCTTCCGGTTTGAGGCTCAGGGGCTGAAACACGGGAATGTCGGCGTCCAGGGCCACCTGCTTGACCGGGCCCGGCACCAGTTTGCGCCCTCGCCCGGCAGGGCGGTCCGGCTGACTGTAAACGCCGACAATGTCATGGTCGGCTTGTATCAGGGCTTTCAGGGCAGTGGCGGCAAAATCCGGGGTTCCGGCAAAAACGATGCGCACGGTGCTGGGTCTCTGTTGGTGTGGTCGTTGGAATACGAAAAGACCGGGTCGTAACCCGGTCCTGTCATGCTGGCTGAGTCATTGCGCGGTTTACGCGCTCTGTTTGTGCAGTTTTTCCAGCTTCTTGCGAATACGATTTCGCTTGAGCTGGCTCAAGTAATCGACAAACAGTTTGCCATTCAGGTGGTCCATCTCATGCTGGATGCACACGGCCAGCAGGCCTTCGGCTTCCAGTTCGAACTCCTCTCCGTTACGGTCTTTGGCCGTAATGCGGCAGTGTTCGATACGTTTGATGTCCTCGTAAAAGCCGGGGACCGATAGGCAACCTTCCTGCATGGCTTCCAGGTCGCCATCCAGCACTTCCACCTTCGGGTTGATGAACACCATCGGCTCGCTCTTGTCTTCCGACAGGTCCATGACGATCACCTGCTTGTGCACGTCAACCTGGGTCGCCGCCAAGCCAATGCCGCGGGCATCGTACATGGTCTCGAACATGTCGTCGATCAGTGTACGGATGTCGTCTGTTACCTCGTCCACCGGCTTGGCAAGGGTGCGTAGCCTGGGGTCCGGGTATTCAAGAATTTCTCGTATCATAATGCCCTTTGTCTGGCCTGTGTTCTCAAGGCTGCCCTGATTCATCGATTCCTTAATTGTTAAATCCTTCTCTGAAAATGAGACAGGGAACAGCGCAGAATGTTTCGTTAACGCCTATTATCTGACAAATCGTCGATTGAGTACAAACTGATCAGTCGATAGTCAAAAACTTTCAACGCTCAGACATAATTCCGGGTGGGACAAAAAGATAACAACACAAAGCATAAGTCTTCTTCTATAGTAACGAAATTGGCAAAGTAATAAGATTCAAATGAAGTTCTCGATCAAGGACATGGACAATGAGGAAACTGTTGTACGCTCTGGCAGCCTCGATGCTGCTGTTTGCCTCCTGGGCCCAGGCCAATCCGGAACTGCGGTCTGATCATCCCGAGCGTTACACCGTGGTCAAGGGAGACACCCTTTGGGACATTTCGGGGCGTTTTCTGGACAATCCGTGGTACTGGCCGGAAATCTGGCA
>Ga0208561_100142_pt1 | contig 18994 bp, 23 predicted proteins | sample Shrwel1BS1Day9_FD_187536 | JGI IMG/M metagenome (GOLD analysis project Ga0208561, IMG submission 187536) | Subsurface microbial communities from deep shales in Ohio, USA - Utica-3 well 1 S-1-Day9 (SPAdes) (version 2) ... | reverse complement strand
AAAATTATATCCTCATCATAAAATTTCAGCTCTGTCAGTGAGCCATTATCTATCTGAAACTGCCAAAAATTTTGGGGATCAATGGATAAGATAGCTGTCAGATAGACTTTAATAACTCCTCCATGAGTAACTACAAGAATTTTATCTCCTTGATTTTGTTTAATCACTTTTGTAAAAAAATTTACTATTCTTTTTTTGAAATCAATAAGTTTTTCCCCAGCAGGAGGAGAATAATGAAGAGGATCCTGCTGCCAATCAACAATCATTTTTGGAAACTGCTCTTTTATCTCTGTGAATTTCAACCCCTCCCAGTCCCCAAAACTTATTTCTCTGAGCTGTTTGTTTTCTTTAATTTTTAAATTTTTATCCTGCGAAATCATAAGAGCAGTGTTTTTTGCTCTTTTTAAATCACTACTGTAAATTTGATCGAGTTTCATATTTTGAAAAATTTCTACAGCTTTTCTGGCATCATTCTGTCCATTTTTATTTAAATCAATATCAGTCTGACCCTGAAAAATGGATTTCTGATTCCAATCTGTTTCTCCATGTCTTAACAAATAAAGCTTAGTTAACATCCAATCTCCACCTTAAAGTTCTGAATTTTGATTGTTTTTCGCTCGTGCTATTAAATACGAAATTTCTTTTTTTATTTCTTCTTTAAAAGCTAAATATTCTGTTTTTTTAAGATTGTAATTATCATTTGCTAAAATTTGGGGATTATAATTATCTATAATGTCTCTGATTTTAATCAAAAAATCAGCAGCAGCAATTTTTCTAAAAATATTTTTTCTGAGTTGATCATTTTCTATATTCTCTATAATCTTTGCTCTATTTTCGGACATGATATCCAAAAGGAGTTGATACTCAATTCCAAAATCAGATTCCATTTTTTTTCTAACATTTTTAGAAAGTGCAGGTAGACTAGAACCGGTAGAAACAGTTAAAAGTAGTTCTCCTCTGTTAACAATTGCTGGTAAAGTAAAATCAGATATTTCAGCATTATCAACTGTATTGACTAAAATATTTTTTTCTCTGGCCAAAAAAGTAATTCTTTGATTTAATTCTGAATTATTAGTTGCAGCAAAAACTAAAAAACATCCAAGCAGATCTTTATTTCTGAATTTTCTTTTTTTAAAAATATATTGTTCTGATTCCCGCTTTAAAAAAGACTTAAATTCATGATTAAATTCCGGACTAACTATTTTTATTTTTGCTTCAGTCAGCAATAGACGTCTAAATTTACGTAATGCCACTTTGCCTGCTCCTACAATTAAAACTTTTTTATCTTTCAGATTTAAATTTATCGGGTAAAATTTCACATCTCCCCTCCTTCAATTTATAATTACTCTTTTCCACCTACTGCAAAAATAGTTTTTACAGCATCTAATTGAACTTCTTTAGTTTTTTCATTCTCTACTGCTAGTTCTTTAAGACCAACTGTAGGTTGATGTAAAAACTTATTTAAAAGTCGATGACCCAGCTGTTGAATAATCTCTGAAGCTTCCAGTTCTGAATTTTGCAGCAAATGCAGAGCTCTTTTAACTTCTTTTTCTTTAATACAGCGAGCATCCGCTCTCATTTCTTTAATCAGTGGAACACATCTCCGCTCAAGCAGCCAGCGCTGAAAATTATATTTTTCTTCTTGTATTATTGCTTCAGCTTTTCCAACTTCATTTTCTCTTAAATTTAAATTTTTATTAATAACATTTTTTAAATCATCAATATTATATAAATGTACTCCAGGCAGTTTTTCAACTTCCTGATCAATATCTCTCGGCACAGCAATATCAATTAAAAACATTGGTCCATGTTTTTTTGTCACTGCCTCAAAAAGATCTTCTTGATGCAGCACAGTATGAGGAGCAGCTGTAGAAGCAATAATAATATCAACCTCTTCCACTCTCTCCTTAAACTTTTCCCAACGAATAACTTCTCCCTCATATTTATCTGCTAGCTTTTGACCATTACAGTATGTACGATTTGCTACTAGAATTCCTTTAACACCATAATTTAATAAGTTTTTTAGTGTAAGCTCTGCTGTTTTACCAGCACCAAGAATCATAACTTTTTCGCCATCAAGATTCCCAAATATATCTCTAGCCAGCTCCACAGCTGCATAACTAACCGATACCGCCCGTTCATTAATTTTAGTCTTAGTTCTTACTAATTTGCCAACTTTAATGGCTTCCAGACATAACTGATTTAAATAGGAGTCTGTAAAATTTTCTTTTTTATATTCTTGAAACTGTTTTTTAATCTGAGCTAATATCTGATCTTCTCCTTTAACCAACGAATCAAGACCTGAAGCTACCCGGTATAAATGTTCAACTGCCTGCAGATCATGATAATGATAAAGATAATCATTTAAATCATTTCTTTCATATTTAAAATAACCTTTTAGAATTTTTTCGAACAGTCTGAAAATATATTCTTTTAAATATTTTCTGACTTCAGCTTCTTTTTCAGAATAAAGATAGATCTCAAAACGATTACAAGTACTTAAAATAAAGAATTCTGCAAAAGTATTTTTAAGCAATTCTTGTTTTAAGTCTTTTTTTATTTTAGATGTTTCTTGAGAAAGTCGATCTCTAATTGATATAGGTGCTGTTTTATGATTAATTCCAAATACTAAAAGCTGCATCAAAGACCCCCTGCTTTTTCAAAATATTCAAGTATGAATTTTAGATTTTATTTTTACTTAAATTTAATTATATTACAAAATTACTTTTACTGCAAAAAAGTTTAAAACAACGATAGGTACCTGGTACAAGTGAAGTACTTCACTTGTACCAGGTACCTATCAATTATATTTTCTATCACTTTAAATTTTTTCTCCAGTCTGATATCCGTTCCAGTTAATTTTATCTGCTATTTCGCATTCAGAATTGAGTTCTACTCCTTTTAAAATCTCTTCTTTAAACTGAGGATAACCTGTACGATCAACAATATAACCAATATGTTCTTTAGCCAGACTGGTATCAATATGTCGTTCTATATAATCATATACATTATTGACAATTGCTATTACCACATCTCTGCTGGCCCACTTTAAAAATGGTTTTGCCAGTCGGGGATTCTTTTTCCCTGTTCTTCCCATAATTACAACTTTAAAAAATTGATCTCCTCTTTCCCAGGCATTTGCAGGACACTGCAGTATACACTCACCACAACCAATACAGCGCTTCTTATCTCTTATGACCCGTTCCTGTTCAAAAGTTAAAGCTGATGTCACCCGCTTTTTGCAATTATCAACACAGGCCTCACAGCCAATACAGCGCTCCTGATGATAAATTGGCTCAACCATTCCCAAAATTCCGAAATCCTGGAGGTGGCCTTTGATACAATCATTTGGACAGCCGGAAAGAGCAATTTTAACATGATAATCATTTGGAAAAACATTTTTTTCTATCTCCTGGGCCATTTCTGTAGTGTCATAATTAGAATAACGGCAGACTCGATTACCAATACAGGCAGATACATTACGGGTTCCTGCAGCTGGATAACCATTTCTGGGATCAGCGATTTCGACCCCAATTTCTTTTTCCATCCCCTCTAAAATAGGAGCAATTTTTTTATTCACTTCCTCAAAATCTGCAAAAGAAATTCCTGGCACCTCAAAACCCTGGCGGGTAGTAATGTGTAATGCCCCATTACCATATTCATCTGCAATTTCCTTGATTAAAGATAGATATTTAGCATCAATATGCCCCCCGGGAACTCGAATTCTCAGGGCAGTAACTTCTCTATCTTTGGTAATTCTAAAAGCATTTTTCTTTATTTTTTTAGTATTAAAAGACATAATAACCTCCTTTGAAATTGATTTAATCTTTAATTTCTTTTACTTCAGCATAATTATAAACTGGGCCGTCAATACAAACATAATTATCTTCAATTTTACAGTGTCCACATTTACCAAGGCCGCAGTGCATTTTCCGTTCATAGGAAACCCAGATTTGATCATCAGGAACACCCAGTTTCTGAAATTCAATGATAGAATATTTCATCATCGGTGGTGGTCCAACTACTATTACCTCTGTATTCGCAATATTTTCAAGATGTAATTCTGCAATATGTTCTGTAATTAAGCCAACACATTCTCCCCAGATATCACAGGTTTTGTCTACAGTTAATAAAACATCAAACTTTTGACGCCAGCGTTTAATGTCTCTTTCAAATAAAAGGCTCCCGGCATCTTTAAAACCAGCCAGAACTTCAAAATCACTCAGCTGTTCTAGATTGTTACTTGCGTATTCAACCAAACTTCGTACAGGAGCCAGTCCAGTTCCACCAGCTGCAATAATTAAATTTTTGTCTCGATAATTTTCAAAATTAAACCCATTGCCATAGGGGCCGCGAAGATAGAGATAATCACCTGTTTCTAAATCATGTATTTGATCAGTCAGCTTGCCAACTTTTCGGATTGTCAGCTCCAGCCACTGATCTGTAAAATTACTAACAGATATTGGGGCTTCACCATAACCGGGAATAGAAACTTCTAAAAACTGGCCGAAATTTAAATCAAAATCTGATTCAACTCTAAATGTATATTCAATTTCTGTTTCCTGAAATATTTTCAAAATCTCTGCCTTTTGAGACAGATAAGGGTTTTTTATATTTTTCTCAGCAGTTAAAACCATTATACTCCCTCCTCAATGATTGTTGACAATTTATTAATACATTTTGAAAATGAAATATATTCCGGACAAACGTCATCACAGCGGCCGCAGCCAACACACATATTAAAATCAAATCTCTCAGCAAAATCATAAATTTTATGCATTGTCTTATAACGCATCCGGTCTCCATACTCTTCTCTGAAGTTATGTCCTCCTGCCATTTCTGTAAAACCATCAATATGACAGCCAGCCCAGCGTCGAAACCGCTCTCCACTTTTTTTATTTTCATCATATAAGATATCCTTTACTGTAAAACAGCTGCAGGTCGGACAGGAAGTATTACAGCGGCCACAGGCAATACAGCGCTGACTATATTCTGTCCAGAGTTGATGTTCAAAAACTTCATTTGTCAGCTTTCCTCGATCCGGCAGATTAACCTCTATTTTGTTTTTTTCTATAAACTGCGGTTCAAAATCAATTTCTTCTGCCTGAGCTGAAAATTCTGCTTTTAATTCCTGGTCATTAACTTCACAGCTAACTCCATTCCCTTCAAAACGTAGAAAAGCTGCATAATCTCTGCTTTCTACTGTATTACTGTCCATGGAAACACAGAAACAGGAATCAAAACCCTCAGTACATTCAATTACAAAAAATTTAACCTTTTCGCGCAGCCTTTTATAATAAATATCCTCTTCCGGACCATTTTCCAAAAATATTTTATCCAGACGCTTAAAAGCATTTCGGTCACAGGGACGTAAGAAAATTATATATTTTTCATCTTCTTCTGAAGCCATTACCTGTTCTCCCTCTACAAAGTGAAAAAGTGTTTCTCGAATTGGAAAAACAATCTCTTTGGCTGAATACTTACTCTTACTTTTCAATTCAATTTCTTCCAGACTTTTAACCAGATCATATGTAATTAAATCATTTGCCGAAAAACTATCCTTATTCTTTTTTCGTACTGGAGCATAAATCTGATAATCCTGATTCAGGCTCTTTAAAAGTTGATTAAATTCATTCTTACTAAAATTAAAACCCATTCTTTTTCCTCCTTTTCTGTAGATAAAAAATACTTTTACTGTTAACCTCAATATTAATATTTTTAAGCTGCATTCTTATTTTCACTTTCCAGACTTAGATTGCCGCTGGAAGCATACCAGTAAAGTGCACCAATCAAAATTGCTCCACCAACAATATTACCTGCTGTAACAAAGACCAGATTATAGATATATCCTCCTGTAGTTATTGCGGCAGGGTGAGGTATCATTAAACTCATTGCTAAAAGAGACATATTTGCAATACTGTGTTCAAAACCACTACCTATAAAAGCAAATAGACACCAGAAAATTAATGTTAGTTTTGCCATTTCATTTTTAGCCTTGATTGCAGTCCAGACAGCCAGACAGACTAAAATGTTGCATAAAATTCCCCGAAAAAACAATTCTCCAGCTGGGGCAGTCATTTTAGCAGCTGACGCACTTAATATGAACTCAGATGTAGGAGCAGCAGAAATCAGGCCTGACTTTAAAATCATCCAGGCAGTAAAAATGGAACCAACTAAGTTTCCAAGATAACAATAAAACCAGAGTTTAAGCATCGAAGCAGCAGTAACCTTTTTATCAAGCCAACCGACCATCATGATTAAATTGTTTCCAGTAAAAAGCTCAGAGCCAGCAAATAGAACCAGTATTAAAGCCACTGCAAAAGATGCACCCATGACAAGCTTTGTAAATGGTGATCCAGCAGCATTAAGTGGTGCTCCTATAGAAAAAATAAGCATGATTCCCAGTCCAACAAAACTGCCTGCAAAAGCTGAAAAAATAATATATTTCAGCTTATTTGCTTCCATATAATTGACTTTCTTAACAGCAGCATTTCCAACAGATTCAATATTTTCTCTGTACATTTAAAACATCCTTTCTATGTGAAATTTATTACTATTATATATGAGTATTTTAACAGGAATACTCAAGTTTATCTGTGATTTAACTCACAGATAGGAAAGATAGGTAAAAAAGCAGTCAGACTGATGCGCCTCAGCTTAGAAATTAGTGAAATTGGAAATAGAATGCTGGCCAGTCATTTTGAAGTAGCAGCTTACATAGGTGATGCGGCAGTTGAACGTCGGTATCTGCAGAGATCTTTAAGTTTTTCATAATTACTGGATTTAGTAGTTTTTCCGTCAATTAATGCAGAAGCAATAGCAAACAGATCGATATCATCAGTTTTAGACCAGTTAAGATTTTCAGCTCTGCTTTCAGAAGTTGTGTAAGCATTTATTAAAAGCACATCATAATCAAATTCCTGTAAATATCGGACTATTACTTCATGGTTTTGAGTTAAATTTTTAAAAAAATCTTTTTTTGTTATTATGGTAACAATTACCATTAAAATTGGGTATAGATATCCCCTGATCTTCCTTTATGTTTTTAAAACTTTACAATTATTTTATAGTTCTGTGTTAATCAAATTTTAAACCCTGTATATTATCCAGTACTTTAAAAAACAACTCTTTGCTGGGACATCCTTCTGCCTGTTTTTACTATTCTGGCTGCTATCTTAATTAATTTTGTTCTGAAAATTTCTATTCTGTCTGATCTGTTGTGCTCCGGAAAACAGAGCCGTCTCAGCCAGTTATTTAAGTTATAGGCCAGCATCATCTGCTGTAATTTATTTGCGTTGGCCTGGTATTTACTGCTGCTCATTTTACCAAAAGCAAAACCATTTTTTCCTTTTTTAATAAAGTTTTCCATAGTACCTCGTTGACAGTAAAATTTGATTATTTTTCTAGCAGAACGGTCTTTTATATTGGTCACAATAAATGTATGATTGTAGACTAATTGATCTGCCGGTTTTTCAATTTTTACTATAACTTTACGTTTTTATCCCAGCTTCCGGCCTGATAGTTGAATTCACCCTAAATAACCTTGTTTTTAGATATTTCAGAGTTTCCTTTTCATAAATTTCTAAACCTGCATAAACATCTTTATCTTTAAAATTTGGAGTTACACCATCAAAAACAACATATTCCAATCCTGCTTTTTTAAAATAATCCCCAACTATTTGAACTGGCCCAGATTCTAAACTACTTAGATAGTCATCAGTAACTAATAAAACTTTTTTAGGTGTGAACGGTATTGATTTAAATCTATCATTATCAACTGCCAGCCCAATTGAAGCAAGCAGCAAAAAAGCAATGATAGAGTGCAGCGATCAGAGTTATATTTTAAGTGAAAGCAACAAATTTGATAATGCTTTATTTTATAAAATAGCAGATTTATAAAGATATAAATGCAATTATAAGTGATAAAAACTTGAATGAAAGTAAATTTAAAAAATATAATCAATATACAAAGATAATTAGATCAAAATCATAAATTAAATTATTTTATCAATTTTCCATTACTTTTTTTATTTCTTTTTTTAGAGAAATGAATTTTTCTTTTCTATCTTTTTTTTCAATCTTAAAAGGAGCATTTACATTAATAGTTATTTTATTAAAAGGTAATGGGATTTTTAATTTGTCCCATCTACTATTTAATCTTATGCTGTGTTTTAAATCAACAGTCAGTGGCAGGATTTCTCTTTTTGAAAAAAGAGCCATAATTAAAGCAAAGTCTTTTATCTCATGTTCAGGTCCTTCTGGACCATCAACTGAAAGAACAAGATTAGCATTGTTTGTTTTATTAATTTTATTTTTTAATTGAAAGATATAATTACCATCAGCTGCTGAATCTGGAAGTCTTAAAACATCATAACCAAAGTAATTACTAATCCTAGTAATTACGCCACCTCGCTTATTTTGGGTTGTAACAATATTTAATTTCTTTCTTTTTAAAAACGGATAATAACAATAACTATCTCCATGCCAGATAAATAAAACAAATTTATCTGGATAGTCAGATTCCAAATATTTCAGATTCCCGTTTTTTTCAATTTTACTCGTTTTATAAACAAAATCAATATAATAATATAAAACTGCACTTATAATTTTTTCTTTTAGCTCGCTTAAAATTTCCATATAAACACCTTTTCTTTAATGATATTTAATTTAATTTTTGATAATAATTATTAAGATAACTGTTTTAAAAAAATTAATACTTGTTTATAAGCAGTTCCTTTAATATAATTAACTTAGTATAAGAATAATTGAATATTTTAGTTAATGCAAATATATTTTAGAAAGGAGTTTTATTATGTATGCTCAAAAGACTATAGAAGAATTTTTGAATGATTTAAGCTCAAGTAACTCAATTCCAGGCGGAGGCAGTGCTGCAGCCTTAAGTGGAGCTTTAAATGCTGCAGTTATAAGTTTCATAGCAAATTTAACGATTGGTAAAGAAAAATATGCAAAAGTTGAAACTGAAGCTCAAGAAATTCTTGTTGAAAGTGAAGAATTAAAAAAAGAAATGCTTTTAATGATCGACAAAGACAGTAAAATCCTGGGGGACATCTTAGACAGCTATAAAGTTGGTAATCAGAAAAAAGTAAAAAGTGTCTGCCGTGATGCAGTAGAATTTTCTCTTGATATGACAAAAAAAGCAATTAGACTTATGCGGCTCAGTCTAGAAATTAGTGAAATTGGAAATAGAATGCTTGCTAGTGATTTTGAGGTAGCAGCCTACATAGGTGATGCAGCAGTTGGTAGTGCAATAGCAAATATTAAAATAAACCTTAAAAGTTTAGATGATCAGGAATATATTGAACACACACAAAAAGAATATAAAAAATTAAAAGAAGAAAGTTCAAATTTAAAAGAAGAAATTATTGAAATAGCTAATAAATAATTTAAACTTTTTCGACAATACATCTAAAAGAAAAGTAGGAGAGTAGATTTATGAAAAAATTAACTGGTAAAATAATAGCTAAAAAGATAAAAAACAGTCTGATTGAAGAAGTAAAAAACTTAAATAAAAAAACAGGTAAAGTACCCCATTTAGTTGTATTACAGTATGGAGAAGATGCTGCAAGCAAAGCCTATGCTCAAAGAATAGAAAAAAATTGCAAAAATATCGGAATTGAATTTGAATATCAACAGTTTATAGAAGAACCTGATAAGTTTAAAGAAAAATTAAAAGAAGCAAATGAAGATCCTCAAATAACTTCAATAATGGTACAGCAGCCACTTCCAGAAAATTTAAAAGATAGTTTAGAAATGATTAATCCCCAGAAAGATGTTGAAGGGATTACTTCCGCTTCTTTAGGAAAATTATTTGTCGGTTTAGAAACTTTAAATCCTGCTACAGCTGAAGCTTGTATGGAAATCTTAGATTATTATGATATTCCAATTAAAGGCCAGCGAGCTGTTGTAGTTGGTAGAAGTAATATAGTTGGTAAACCTGTTTCTATATTATTACAGCAAAAACACGCTACTGTAACTATGTGTCATTCTCGAACTAGAGATTTAGAATGGGAACTAAAACAGGCTAATATTGTTGTAGCAGCAGTAGGAAGAGCAGAAATGATAAAAGGTGAAATGTTGAGTGAAAACTCTATAATAATTGATGTTGGAACTAATTTTGTAAACGGGAAATTATTGGGAGATGTTGATTTTGATTCTGCTGCTGATAAAGTTAAAAGTATAACTCCAGTCCCGGGTGGTGTTGGAACAGTAACCAATCAGGTTTTAATGCGCAACATAGTTAAATCATTTAAAAACCTGCATGAAATTCAATAATAATTTACAACTTTTAATTTAATAAAAGAGAATTAGCTTTTCGGGTGTGACCCCTTGTTAAACTGTATGTATAGTTCTCTCGTATACAGCTTTTTTCAATCATATCACATAGAGTCAGTAAAATAGATAGAACTTCCACCTACTATTAGAATAATTTGATGAATACAGAATCTAAAGACCTTTAATTTAATAATTAAAGGTCTTTAAAAATTATATTTACTTATTTTTCTATTCCTATTCTTGCCTCTACTCCTTGATTATAATAATGTTTTATTTCTTTCATTTCAGTTACAAGATCTGCTTTTTCTATTATTTCTTTCGCTGCATAACGACCAGTTATAACTACTTCTACATTAGTTTCCCTAGCATTTATAACTTCAATCAACTCTTTTGCAGAAAACAAATCATAATAAACAGCAATATTTGCCTCATCTAAAATCACTAAATCATATTTTCCTGATTTTAATATTTTTTTGATTTCTTTTAATCCTTTTCTTGCTTCATCAATATTCTTTTTATCTATTTCCCCATTAATAAAATAATCTAACCCATATTGTGAAATTTCAATTTCATTAATACTTTTTAAACTTTTTAATTCACTGTATTTCATTCCTTTAACAAATTGACCTATAAAAACATTTTTCCCTGCTCCTACAGCTCTAATAGCCAATCCAAAAGCAGCTGTTGTTTTACCCTTGCCATTGCCAGTATAAACCTGAATCATTCCTTTTATTTTAATCACCTCTGATAATTTATAAAATGCTTAATTTATGAACTTTTTTTGCTTAACTATAGTTAATTTAATTTAAATTCTATCTATTTGTTTTGCCAATACATTACAATTGCTTTTGTATCTTTAGCAATTACTAACTCTTCATTTGTCGGAATAACCATCGCTTTTACTGTAGAATCACTAGTTGTAATAATTTGTTCTTTACCGCGAATATCGTTGGCTTTTTTATCAATTTTAATTCCCATATATTCTAAACCTGCAAGAATTTCTTCTCTAGTTTCAATTGCATTTTCACCAATGCCAGCTGTAAATACTACTGCATCTACTCCACCCATAGCTGCAGAATAAGATCCAATATACTTTTTAACTCTATAATTAAAGATATCTAATGCTACCTTAGCTTGATTATTTCCTTTTTCAGCAGCTCCTTCAATATCTCTCATATCACTGCTAACTCCAGATACTCCATAAAGACCACTTTCTTTATTTAATACACTATCGATGTCCGAAGCTGTCATATCTTCTTTATCCATAATAAATGGTACAATTGCTGGATCTATATCTCCACATCTTGTTCCCATCACTAATCCTTCAAGTGGAGTAAAGCCCATGCTGGTGTCTACAGATTCACCATTTTTTACTGCAGCAATACTTGCTCCATTTCCTAAATGACAGGTGACAATTTTAAGATTGTTAATATCTTGATCCATCATCTCTGCAGCTCTATTAGCTACATAACCATGAGATGTACCATGGAATCCATATCTTCTAACTCCATATTTTTCATAGTATTCATAAGGAAGAGCATAAGTATATGCTTCTTCTGGTAGTTTGATGGAATGCTGTATCAAATACAGCAACCTGAGGTGTTTCAGGCATTAATTCTTCACAAACTTCAATCCCCATAAGATTTGCTGGATTATGAAGTGGAGCTAAATCAGAAATATCACCAATTTCTTTCATTACTTCATCATCAATTAAAGTAGAGTGTGCAAATTTTTCTCCCCCATGAGCAACTCTATGACCCACTGCTTTAATTTCATCCATATTTTCTAACACACCGTGTTCATCAGAAAGCAGTGTCTCAATCAATAATTCTATTCCTTCCTTATGAGTTGGTATCTCATGCTCAATTTTAATATCTGTACCTTCTTTTGTTTCATATTTCAAAAATGAATTTTCAATGCCAATTCTTTCAATAATCCCCTCAGCTAAAACATCTTCATCTCTCATATCAAATAATTTATATTTTAAAGATGAACTTCCACAATTAATAACAAAAATTTTCATTAATATCACTCTCCGGTTGCTTTAATAAAACTAAATAATATACATGGACATATAAATATTAATTTTATTAACAATTAAGTTTCAAATTTAGCAATTAATTTTTCTAAATGTGAGGCTTTTTCAGTTAGATTGGTAGAAATAGATGATAGTTCTTCTACAGAAGCAGTTTGTTCTTCACTAGACGCAGCAACTTCCTGAGCTGAAGCTGAAGTTTTTTCTGCTATATTAGAAATATTTTCTGCATTTATAGCAATTTCTCTACTATGCTCAAAATTAGCTTCTATTATTTTTGAAGTCTTTTCCATACCTATATTAACTTTAGAAATTTTATTAGTTACAGAATCGAACGTTGAATTAACTGAATTAACAAGTTCTTCGCCATCAGAAATTTCTTTTTCACTAATTTCCATTTCATCTCCTACAATTTCTGTTTTTTTAGTTACTTTATCAATCAATTTTTTGATTTGATCAGCTGAACTAGATGATTCTTCTGCTAAATCTCGTATTTCATCTGCAACTACTGAAAATCCTCTACCAGCACTTCCAGCTCGAGCAGCCTCTATAGCAGCATTTAAAGCAAGTAAATTAGTTTGATCTGCTATACTATCTATTATTGCTATAATACTCCCAATTTCATTTGATATATCTTCTAATTCTTCAATATCTGCTCCTACATTTCTGATAGAAATAATAATATTATCCATTTGTTCATTTAGCTTTGTCATCTTTTGCTGGCCTTCAACAATAACGTCATTCATTTCGTTTGACAAACCTTCAACTTCATTACTAGTATTTGTTAAGTTATTTAAACCACTACTAAATTTTTTTATTTTATCTGATACTTGCTCAACATTTTTAGACTGTTTTTCAGCTCCAATAGCAACTTCTTGAATAGATATTGCTACCTGTTCTGAAGTTTCTCCAACCTCTTTGGAACTTGCTTCTAAATGTGAAGCAGTTTTTAGTACCTCTTCTGAAGTATTCATCATATTATTTACTAAATTTCTTAACTCTTTTATCATCTTATTAAAAATATTGGCCATTGTACCAAGTTCATCATTTCTATCCAGCTCTAGAGATACATTTAAATTTCCATTGGCAACTAACTCTATTTTCTCTCCCTATGTGTTAGGATAGTTGTCGTGGGGCACAAAATCTGTGTATAATAGAGTAACGACAATAAATCCTAAGGAGAATTATAATGCCAAGAAAAGTTTATTCTAAAAAATTAAAAAAGTCCATATTTAAAAGACTGGCTCCACCTAATGCTGAAAAAGTACCTGATATAGCTAGAGAAACTAATATACCCGTTAATACTCTCTACACCTGGAGATCTAAGGTTTTAAAGAGTAATCCAACCAGCAATAAAAAAGCAAGTAAATGGTCTTCCAGTGATAAGTTTCAGGCTGTTTTAGAAACTGCAAGTCTCTCAGAACTAGAAACTGCTAAATACTGCCGTGAAAAAGGCATCCATGTCGAAGAACTAAATAGCTGGATTAAGCAGTGCCAGAACGCTAATGAAAATAAATTTGAAGATCCTAAAGAACTAAAAAATAATCTTAAAAAAGAACAAAAGAAATCTAAAGAACTAGAAAAAGAACTTCGCGAAAAGGAAAAAGCTCTTGCTGAAACTGCAGCATTACTGGTGCTCAGAAAAAAGGCCCGAGCGATCTGGGGGGATCCAGAGGACGACTAATAGGAATTTCAGATCGCAAAAAAGCGGTAGCACTAATTAATGAAGCACATGCAAATGGCTGCAGGCTATTTAAAGCCTGTGAAGAACTGGAAATATCAATTAGAACCTATCAAAGATGGACTAAAGATGGTGCTGTTAAAGAAGATCAGCGGCCGCTGGCTGAAAGACAAGAACCCAAAAACAAGTTAACTGAAGCTGAAAGACAGGAAATAATTGAAGTCTCAAATAGCAAAGAATTTGCAGATCTACCACCTTTTAAAATTGTTCCTAAACTTGCTGAACAGGGTAAATATATTGCTTCAGAATCAACCTTCTATCGAGTCTTAGATGAAGAAAAAATGAATACCCGTCGAGCTAAAACTAAAGAACCTGTAAAACGAGAAGCTCCAACTCATATTGCTACTGCTCCCAACCAGGTCTGGACCTGGGATATCACCTGGCTGAATGCTATGATTAAAGGCAGTTTCTTTAAGCTCTATCTGATAGTTGACATGTTCAGCAGAATGATAGTTGCCTATGAAGTCTGGGAAACAGAAAACGCTGAGTATTCAAAAAGACTGATTAGAAAAGCTTCCCTGTCTCAGGGAATAGCGGCAAATGATAAACCACTGGTACTGCACTCTGATAATGGCAGTCCAATGAAAGCAGCAACATTTTTAGCAACACTGGAGAAACTGGGAGTACAGAGTTCATTTTCCAGACCGAGAGTAAGTAATGACAACCCCTATTCTGAGTCATTATTTAAGACAATGAAATACAGACCTGTTTATCCTAACAAAGGCTTTAAAGACCTAAATGAAGCCAGAGAATGGGTAGCTGAGTTTGTCCGCTGGTATAATCACCAGCATTTACATAGCGGAATTAAATTAGTAACGCCCTATCAGAGACATTATGGGCTTGATATAGAGATCCTGAAAAAGAGAACTGAAACATATTTAAAAGCCAAAGCAGAACATCCAGAACGATGGTCAGGGGATATTAGAGACTGGTCCCAGCCAGAATATGTAACTTTAAATCCAATGGATACTGCTGAAGTAGAAAAATATCTCAAGCAGCAGAGCTCTTAAATGAGCTTCTGCAGGAGTGGTATTCAAAGAAATTTTTAACTAAATGCGACAACTTTCTTGACAAACACCGGTACACTAAAGGTGATGTTCTTTCCTGTGTTAAAGAACATGATAACCTGGAACTTATTGCTGCTGTTCGTTATGATACTGCTATTTTTGATCTTCCTCCTAAACCAAATGGTAAAAGAGGTAGAAATCCTATTTATGGCGAAAAGTTAAACATTAAAGATTTAGAATATAAGAAGAATGGAGATTATTATCAGGCTAATAAATTAGTCAAAACAAGATTATTTAAAGATCAAACTATAGAAATTATGGTTACAGTTAAAGATATTGATGATTTTAAAAGTCCCAGAATGTTTATTAATACTAATCCTAAAGAATGCAGCTTAGAAGAACTATCCAAACCAAAAGAAGAAACAGAGAAAGAAAAAGGTATAGAAACGTATATTAATCTTTTAGGATTAGCCTATACTTTTGCTAAAACACTTCCCCTTTTGGGCAGAAGAATTTAGTGAATTAAGATCCTTAAGTCCCCAGGAGATAAAATCGCAATTAGCCCTTTATATCAGGGAAGAATTAATTTTAGATAGTTTCGTATCCAGGCTCGAAAGTACAAAAATATATTCTGTTTTAAAGAGTAGCCTGAGCTACTTTATTGATAAAAGGAATGTTGCTTAGTTAAAGTTGTAAAGTGATGTTTGAAATAACGATCAAACCGAGAAATATAAAGGCAGTACCTATTGCTTTCGAAAGCTTTTCCTCTGAAGCTCCATTGGCAAAAATAGCGGCTGTTACAGCACCCGCAAAAGCTGCTGAACCACTTAAAAATAATTCTAAATATGGAATATGCTGTTCTACTATAAAGTGACTTGCAGAGCCAAAAAGTGCGGTGAAAGTCATAATCAATACTGAAGTTCCAATTGCAATATGAGTTTTATAATCTAAAACAAAGGTTAAAACCATTAAAATCATAACGCCACCACCAGCGCCAAAAATACCGGTCATCAGGCCAATAAAAGTTCCGAATAAAACTGAAGAAAATATTTCTCTTTCTCGAAAAAATTTAAGGTTAAATTTTTCTTTAAACTCTTCCACCCGCTGATTGATGGGTTTTCTTCTAAAGGATATTCCGGTTAATAAAATTATAATACCTGTCAATCCACCTAAAGCAGTGGAGTTCATTCCTCCAGACAGCCAGCTGCCCAAAATAGCTGCAGTAACAGCAGAAATTGCTATTAAAAGTCCACCTTTAATGTTAATATTTCCATGCCTCTTATACATATAGGCAGAAACTGAAGAAGCAACTACATCAGTAGCCAGGCTAATACCAATAGCTGAATACGGATCATAGCCCAGAAAGATCACCAGAAATGGAGTTACAATTACAACAGCTGATGCTCCTACCAATCCGGTTACAATTCCAGCTCCAAAACCTGCAATAAGTAAAACTAAAATTTTCATCATTTATTTAACAGCCCCTATTTATAATTTATAAATATAATGGTTATACTGCGAAAAGTCAATTTTGTGTATTTTAACAATTTGCCCCCCCTGTCATAATAAGAATTGTGCAATTCAAAAATTGCTAATTAAGACTTTTCGCAGTGGAATCATATAATAATATATAAAGAGCTGGAGTACAAGTAAATATTAACATTAAATTAATCCTAAATTATTCATAGCAACCACGAAATAAATTATCAGTCCTGATATATCAATCATTTATCAAAATATTGTTTTCATCCACTGGGTGAAAGATTTTATTAAGATTTTTCTCTAAAAAGATAGAAAAAGGAGTCCCTTTCCTTTATAATAATAGTAACTAAACAAAATTAAAAGGAGGGACTCCTAATGGTTACTATATCTGAAAAAAAAGTTAATTTCAAGTCAAATTTAAGAATAAATTTTAATGGTGGTGACTTAACATCAGATTCCGGCATGCTGCTTTTTAAGGAATTTGATAATCAGATCGGCTTCAGTCAGGAAATAAAAAACGCTTTAGAATTTGATGATGATGTTAATCATAGATTACATGAAAATGTGGATGTTGTACTGCAGCGTATTTATCAAAATACTGCTGGCTATCATGCTGATGATGACGCAGATGATCTTAGATCTGATTCTCTATTTCAGATTATACTGGAAAAGGGAATTCTTGCTTCACAGCCCACTATTTCAAGATTAAACAGCTGTGTTAATAAAGAAAATATGAAACAGCTGCAGCAGGCCAATTTCAACTTACTTGATAGAATATATGAAATTGAAGCTCCTGAAGAAATAATATTTGATCTTGACTCAACAAACTGTGAAACATATGGAAAGCAGTACGGTTCTGACTATAATCATCACTATAAAGCAAATGGATACCATCCATTGTTAATGTTTGATGGAGTTACCGGCGATCTGATCAAAGCTGAACTAAGATCAGGTAATGTATATACATCAAGAGGAGCTGTAAGATTTATAGGACCGGTATTTAAAAAATACAGCAAAAAGTTTAAAGAAATTCCTCTTTTATTAAGAGCTGACAGTGGTTTTGCCACACCGGGCATTTATCAGATGGCTGAAGAACATAATGTCTCCTATGCCATACGCTTAAAAGCCAATGCAGGACTTTATAATTTAGCAGAATCTCTTTTAGAAAAGTTAAATCAAGGCTCTGAAATATCTGAAAAACAGGTCATTTATGGTGAATTTAACTATCAGGCCGGCAGCTGGGATAAAAGCCGGAGAGTTATAGTTAAAATTGAAAAACCGGCAGGACAGTTAGTCTACAACCATACATTTATTTTAAACTGCAGAAGACTGTTCCAATAAAGAATTATTTTTTAAAGTACTGGATAACATACAGAGTTTAGGATTTGCCTGATATTGAATTCTAAAATAACTGTAAAATTTTAAAAACATAAAGTAAGACCACGGGATATCCATGCCCAATTTTAATAGCAATTTTTACCATAATAACAAAAACAGATCTTTTTTAAGAATTCAACTCAAAAAGTTATTATTTAGTTCTTAAATCAGGCGATTTTAGAGTTAAATGAAAGAAAAAAATATTTCATGGTTGCTATGAATAATTCAGGTTAGATCAAAATCATAAATTATTTTATTAACTTTCCATTATTTTCCTTATCTCTTTTTTTAAAGAAATAAAATTTTCTTTTCGATCTTGTTTTTCAACTATAAAATAATCATTAACATTAATAATAATTTTATTAAAAGGAAGTGGGATTTTTAAATTATCCCATCTACTTGTTAGTTTTACACTATTTTTCACATCAATAGTTAAAGGCAGAATTTTTCTTTTTGAAAAAAGGGCCATAATCATTGCAAAATCTTTTATTTCGTGTTCTGGTCCTTCTGGGCCGTCAACTGAGAGAACTAAATTAGCATTATTGGCTTTATTAATTTTATTTTTTAATTGAAAAATGTAATTTCCATCAGCTGCTAAGTCGGGCAGCCGCAAAACATCATAACCAAAATAATGACTAATTCTCGTAATAACTCCACCTCTTTTATTTTTTGTAGTAACAACATTCAACCTTTTTTGTTTTAAAAAAGGATAATAACAAAAACTATCACCATGCCAGATAAATAAAACAAATTTATCTGGATATTCAGATTCTAAATATTCAAGATTTCCATATCTTTCTATTTTGCTTGTTTTATAAACAAAATCTATATAATAGTACAAAATAGCACTGATAATTTTTTCTTTTATCTGATTTAATATCTCCATGATACCACTCCTAATTATATCTTTTTTAGTTATTATTTTTTAATTTTTACATTTAGGACATTTGTCCGGTCCTATTCTTCCTGATTCTTAGTATTTCAAATTAATCTATTATTTATCATTAATCAGAATCAAAATATTCAGGATGATATTTTTTTATTAGCTTCCTGTATTGT
>Ga0208561_100141_pt1 | contig 19007 bp, 16 predicted proteins | sample Shrwel1BS1Day9_FD_187536 | JGI IMG/M metagenome (GOLD analysis project Ga0208561, IMG submission 187536) | Subsurface microbial communities from deep shales in Ohio, USA - Utica-3 well 1 S-1-Day9 (SPAdes) (version 2) ... | reverse complement strand
CTCTCACCATTTCTCTGTACAGTGCACTGTATGCAACCGTTTTCTTTTTTTACCTCTTTAACCTCTGTCTTTAGATAGAAATTTATCCCTTCGTCTTCCATCGTTTTTTGAAGAATTCCGGTTAATTCACCGTCATCGTTGGGAAGTATTCTGTCATGTTTTTCCACTACATTAACACTGGTTCCTAAGCGGTTGAAAGCAAAAGCCATTTCTATGCCTATGGGGCCGCCGCCCAGAACTGTAATGGATTCCGGAGCTTTTTTAATCTCAAAGACACTTTCATTTGTAAGATATTTTACATCTTCTATCCCGGTTATCGGAGGAACAAATGCAGAAGAGCCTGTGGCAATCAAAAATTTTTTAGCGGTATAACTATTGTCATTAAGCCTTATGGAATTTTCATTTTTGAAAGAAGGCTCTCCTGTTACTACGTCAATCCCTTCCTTTTGAAAAACTTCCGGCGTCTCACCGGAATAAACATCGGCTCTTAATTTCCGCACATGCTCGAACACCGAATCAGCATTATCAAAAGACCCTTTAATTCCGTAACTATCTGCATTCTGTATATGTTTTGCAACAGAAGCAGATTTCAGAAGTGTTTTACTGGGTACACATCCGTACCATGTGCAGTCTCCTCCCAGGTAACGCTTTTCCACAAGGAGAACGCTTTTCCCCAGCCCTTTCGCCAGTTTGGCCCCGACGAGTCCCGCCGAACCGCCGCCCAGCACAATCAAGTCATAAGTTTTCATACATTTGCTCCACAAAAGAAGATAGTTTTTTATCACTTTTCATTTCAATTTTAAGATCGTTCAATGTATCAATATCATTAAGTTTCTCCATTAATCGCACTCCTCCAAACTTTTCCATTTTTTGCAGTGTATCAGAATAAACATCAGGACCGCTCCATTTTATCCCGTTAAAAATATCTTTTTTCAAATACCCTTTGCACATCCCTATAAGATAATAACCGCCGTCATCCGATTCTCCCAGACAGTAATGATAATTTTTGAGTGATTCCTCACTTATTTTTATATTGTCTTCGGAAATGCCGGGTATGTCACTGCCGATAAGTAAAGCACTGTCAAAATTGTTTTCTGAAAATATATTTTCAAAAGCGTTATACATTTTTTCTCCCAGATTTTCTCCACTCTGGACTTTTATATTACTGTATCCCGAAAGTTCAGCAAATTTGTCCACATTCTCTTTGCCGTCAACAAACCAGTAAACATCCTCAAGATTTTTCAATTCAGTAAACAACCTGTTTAGTAAAAACCTATAAATTTCCACAGCAAAAATGTCTGAAGTATCGGCAGCCAGTCTTGTTTTAACGTTGCCTGCCTCCGGATATTTGGCAAATACGATCTTCGCACATTTCAACAGCAGCATCCTTTATCTGCATTGTCAATACTCTCTCTATGCTGTATTTTTTCCCCTCCGCAATCCTCAAACGCTCCGAAATGCTCATCAAAATTACCTGTAATAGAAAAATAGTCTTTGAATCTGGATTTACTGAGCATAAGAGCAGTGTTGCCGCACACCCTTTCAGGTTTATTTTTTTCAAAAATATGTTCTTCATCCAAAATAAATTTGTTTTCCGAATAGTTCAATCCGCCTTTGTATATTGCCACATGCCCGTAATCTTCACAGGCATCCTCCAGGCCATCAATTTTAAACAGCCGGTATGTGACAGAATAAAAATTTACATTCCCCACAAGGTCTTTAACCTTTTTATTTGTAATCTCAATCTCACGGAAATTCATAACCCTCGGGTCATTAAACCCCGCCTTGCGCGCAAGCCTCATAAAATCATTTATATAAAGAGCGCCGCCAAGACATTCCGCATAAAGAAGATCATTTTTTCTTATATCATCCGGCAGTCTCCTGTCGGCATAAACATCTGAAAAGTAAAACTCACCGCCGTTTTTCAGCATACGATAAATATCATCCAAAACCCTGCCCTTATCCTCAGTCAGGTTTATCACACAGTTGGATATAACCACATCGGCAGAACCAGAATTAACATGTTCCAATGCATTTTCTATATAATCGTGTACAAATCTTACATTCTTATTCTCATATCCGAAAGCTTTCATCTGAGTATCGGTATATTTTCGGGCCACCTCTATCTGCTCCTTCGTCATGTCAATACCAACTACCTTCCCCTGTTTTCCGGCAAGTTTGGATACAATATAAGAATCCCTGCCTGTGCCACAGCCCAAATCAACTACATTGCATTCTTCAAGATGCAGAGGACTCGGAGACCCACAACCGTAAAATTTCATCTGGATTTCATCGGCAATCAATGGAGAAATATCTTTCACATAATCAGGTATGTCGTCAAGATCACAGCAAGCAGTGGTTTTAAGATCGTTTGATGAACTTAACGTGCTGCCGTAATAATCTTTAACCACCTCTTCCGTGTCAAAACTTTTCAATTCACCGTGGCAGCTGCTCCCCCTGTTAACGGTACAGGCAAGGCAGTGTTCTCCTACAATAATTTCAGATTCGAAATTATCCGGGTCAATATCCCAGAAATAAACGTCCTCAAATCCCCTCACAGGGATCCCCAGAGCATAGTTAAAGTCACAATCGTAAATCCTGCCGTCATGACCGACTGTTAAAAGGCTCCGGCACATTACGTTTTGCCATGTGGCTTTGTTATGATTACTGAAAAGCAGATCGATATAATTTTCATACCGGTTGTTCTTTACAAGGTAATCCCGAAAACGCTTAATGGGAACATTAACAATTGCCGATAGCTTATTGAACGATACACCGAAATTTTCACCAAGAAAATTTCTGAATTCATTCTGGAGTTTTACCTGTTCCGGCGGGAGATAATCACCGGCAGGGTTATAAACAATATCCAACGGCAGTGTTGTTCCGTAACCCATATCATTCAAATCTTTCAGAACATTTATTGATGTCTTATAATAATTTCTTCCCCTCTGGTTGTCTGTTATATCCTCAAGAATGCTGGGCAGCGAAGCTATAATCTTAACATTATATTTTTTATAAAGTTCTTTAAAATGACTGTATTTACTGCTGTTCAGTATTGTTAGACTGGATCTTACCGTTAACTTTTTCAAATTTCCCAATTCTTCCAAAAACATTCTGAAGTTGGGATTCATTTCCGGCGTTCCGCCGGTGATTTCTACATTCTCAATGTTTATTTTCTTAAGCTTATCAATAACCCTAACCGAAGTTTCATAATCCATAACATTTTGCCCCTCCGGAGATGCCTCAATATGGCAGTGGCTGCATGCGTGATTGCAAAGATTGCCCATATTTATTTGTATGACCGACAGTTGTTTCCTTTCTAAAGAAATCTTGTTTATAGTATCCTGTACTTCGTTCATTTGTGGCTCCTGTAAAATTTTTTAAAATTATGTGGATTTATATTAAATATAAAATAAAGTATTTGTAAATACCAATTGCGCATCATTGCTTTTAAAATCCCTTCAGATTCCCATCTTCTTGAAGATGTTGTTACCGTTTCTTTTAAAATATGAATCTTTGCTCCACTTTTTTTTAACTTCCTGACAAGGTCCACATCTTCAAAAATAGGTATCTCTGAAAAACCTCCTGATTCAAAATAAGCCTCGCGTTTCACAAAGATTGCCTGATCCCCAAAAGGCATCTGCAAATATTTCGCCCTTAAATTGGTAAAAATTTCTATTATTCTGTAAAGAGGTTTGCCGGAATCAATTTTTAAGCTAAAGGCGCCATATGGAGAAATATTGGCACAAACATTTGTGACAATATTAAAAAAATCATCAGGAAGCTCGGTATCTGCATGAAGAAACAGCAAAATATCACCAGATGAGTATTCAACACCTTTTTTAAGCTGGGTCCCCCTGCCTTTTTCACTTTTAATTGCTTTTACATCGTATTTCCCAAGCTTTGAAATTGTGGAGCCTGATTTATCCCCGTCCACAATAATTATTTCCACATTGTAATCCTGTACTTTCCGCTGAAGTGCGGAAATAAAATGGTCAATACTGTATTCATTGAAAACGGGAATAATTATTGAAACTTTTCTGTTTTTCATAACTCTAAAGGATATCATATTTTGAGATAAAAAAAAGCATTTACAAGAGGTTTAAAATTGGACAAACATTTAAAGGAAGAAATCACTTCCTATGCAATAGATGAATTCAAAAGAGGATATTTCTGTTCTGAAATTATATTAAGGGCATTCGAAAAATTTACAAACTACAGATTTTCGGAAGAGATACACAAGGGAATGACAGCTTTTGCCGAAGGCATCGGGTCAAACGGCTGCATTTGCGGTGCAGCTTCAGCAGTTACTTTTATAATAAGCACGTTTGAGGGGAGAACAGATAATAAAGAAGACTATAAAAATGCTTTCAATTTAAGCAACACTTTTATGAAGGAATTTAAAAAGGAATACGGCTCAGCCTGTTGCAGAGTTATAACAAAAAATGCTGCAGGCAAACTGGGCTTTGGGAAATTCAAACACTGCCCATACATCACAGCTTTTTGTGCTTTCAAAGTCGTTGAGCTTGCCCAAAAACATGAGTGGGTTTAGCTGAATAAGCTTTTTACCGGCTTTATCTAAGAGGCCAGAAATATTTTCCAGGGCTTTTGAAAGTATATATAAAAACTACACAGTAGAATTATTTAAAGGACTGTTATTGTAAAAATGTTTCAATTAGCATAACATTAATGTTAAAAAGTAAAGGTATTGATATGGAACTTAAATTTGACGAAAGCCTTTTCAGAACAGTCTTTGACAATGTATACAATGGAATATATGTAGTCGACGGTGAAGGCAGGACACTTCTTGTTAATAAAACCTTTGAAATGATGTCCGGATTTACCAATGAAGAGCTTGCCGGAAAAACACTTTACGACTTGGTCCATCATTACAAGTATTTTTCAGGTGCAGCAAGCTTACTTGTTCTTGAGCGCAAAAAACCCGCAACAATAACCTATAAGACAAAAACCGGCAAGAACCTCTTAGTAAAAGGCAAACCCATTCTTAATAATAAAAACGAAATAGAATTAATCATCAATACCATATGGGACTTAACGGTAATTAAGTACAATGATGTACTGGACAAGGATACTGCCAGAGACTCTTATTTGAAAGAAGAGGGGTTTATTGCCACAAGCGAAAAAATGACAGAAGTAATAGACACAGTTCTTAAGCTTTCAAACACAAGTACCACAATATTACTAACCGGCGAAACAGGGGTGGGCAAAAGCGTGGTAGCCGAAATGGTACACAGAACAAGTAAAAGAAAAAATAATAAGTTTTTAAAAATAAATTGCGGGGCCATTCCAGAAGGTTTGATAGAATCAGAACTTTTCGGATATGAACCGGGATCTTTCACCGGAGCAGACAAAAAAGGTAAGCTTGGGATTTTCGAGTCAGCTGACAAAGGAACGGTGTTTCTCGATGAAATATCCGAACTGCCCCTTTCGGCTCAATCGAAATTGTTGTTGTTTTTGCAGGATAAGGAATTTTTTAAAATCGGCGGAAGGAAGTCTATAAAAACAGATACCAGAATAATCGCTGCCACAAATAAAAATTTATGGGAATTGGTGAAAAACGGAAAATTCAGAGAAGATTTGTACTACAGACTTAATGTGATCCCCATAAATGTCCCTGCATTAAGGGAAAGAACAGATGATATTCCTGTTTTGGCAAAATACTTTCTTAATAAATTTAATCAGCATTATCATGCTTATAAATATTTTTCGGAAGAATTGCTCGAAGCTTTTCAATCGTTCAATTGGCCTGGTAATGTGAGGGAACTGGAAAATGTAATAGAAAGATTAATTCTTTTATCTCCTAACCAGGAACTAACAACTGAAGACTTTTACCGGATTCAGCAAAAAAGAAAAATAGTCCCTAAAAAGTCACTCCAAAATATGCTTGACAAATTTGAATATGAAATACTTGTACAGGCTAAAAAAGAACATGTCACCACACGAAAAATTGCTAAATCTCTTGGCATCAGTCAACCTAAGGTAGTAAGGCTACTCAAAAAACATTCTCTTAATTAAAACAATTTTATATTAAATAAACAATTATGATTCACTTTGCTATCGTTCGATTCATATGTGAATCATAAATTAATTCAATCACATGTGTATCTTAAGCATTATGCGTATTTATGATTCATTTGTGAATCGATTTCTATTAGCACACTCTTGATATTAAGCCTTTTTATTTTGGAACGCTTTTTGCTTATAGCATAAGTATAGAACATCATAGGAGGATGCATATGATTCGGAAATTAACAAAATTTTTTGTAAGGCTGGTTCAAAGATATTTACCCGATCCATTTTTGTTTGCAGTGGTTTTAACGTTTGTGGTGTTTCTGATGGGGATAATCATAAACAAGCAATCTCCGGTGGATATGGTGAAATATTGGGGGGAAGGGTTTTGGAATCTTTTAACTTTCTCTATGCAGATGGTTTTAATTTTAGTGACTGGTTTTGTACTGGCAAATAGTCCATTCATTAAAAATATTCTTAAAAATATAGCAAAAGCTATGAAGAATCCTGCTCAAGCCGTTATGGTTACCACTTTTGTAGCTTTAATAGCAGCATGGATAAACTGGGGTTTTGGCTTGGTCATTGGGGCTTTAATTGCTAAAGAGATGGCAAAAACTGTAAAAGGTACCGATTACAGGCTTTTGATAGCAAGCGGATATATTGGTTTCTTAGTATGGCATGCTGGTTTAGCAGGTTCTGTGCCTTTGACTATTGCCACTTCAGGTCATTTTTTAGAAGGACAAATGGGGATAATTCCCACCTCAGAAACTATTTTCTCTCTATATAACCTGGTTCCTCTAATTATCTTGATAGTTACCCTTCCTTTTTTAACAAGATTTATGTCCCCTCCTAAGGAAGAAACATTTGAAATAGACCCGGAAATATTAAAAGCTGAGAAACAGGATACTATCAAAGAGACTAAAGACACACCTGCTGACAAACTTGAAAACAGTGTAATTATTTCAATGCTTATAGGTATAATGGGCTTGGCTTATATTGTATTTTACTTTTCTACAAACGGCTTTAAGTTAAATTTAAATATCATGAATTTTACCTTCCTGTTTTTAGGTATATTGCTCCACAAAACTCCAAGACGTTATCTTCATTCTCTTAGTAATGCGGTAAAAGGTTCTGCTGGTATTATTCTACAATTCCCTTTTTATTCAGGGATTATGGGTATGATGATAGCTTCAGGTTTGGCTGCAACAATATCAGGATGGTTCGTAAGTATCTCTAATGAGACTACACTACCGTTTTTTACTTTTTTAAGTGCTGGTCTGGTTAATATTTTTGTTCCTTCCGGAGGAGGACAATGGGCTGTACAGGGACCTATAATGGTGCCAGCAAGCATAGAATTAGGAGTGCCTTTGGCAAAAACTGCGATGGCTGTAGCATGGGGAGATGCTTGGACAAATATGATACAGCCTTTTTGGGCATTACCGGCACTAGGCATAGCAGGTTTAGGAGCAAGGGACATTATGGGCTACTGCCTGGTTGCCTTACTTTACAGTGGAGTTGTACTCGGGTTAACACTCCTGATCTTATAATGCTGAGGGAAAAAATGTTTACAGATGTTAACGGTTTAAAAATACATTATGATTTTAATGGAAAGATAGGTGCTGATACTCCTGTTCTTTATACCCATGGAGCGGGAAACAGTCATCACTCATGGGTTAATCAGCTTTCAGCAAATATCGAGGGCTATGTGCAGATAGCCCTCGATTTACCGGGGCACGGAGTTTCAGAAGGTCCGGGATTTAAAAGTATTGATGATTATACAGACTTTATAAAATCATTTGTAGATGCATTAGGCATCAGTAATTTTGTAATAGTTGGCAACTCTATGGGTGGCGCAATATCCCAAACATTTGCCTTAAAATACCAAAATTATTTAAAAGGAATGATTCTTATAGGCACAGGGGCAAAGCTGAGAGTTAAAAAAGAGATTTTAGAAGGTGCGTTAAGGGGAGAGTCTTATGCAAATAAAGCCTACAGTAACATAACTGATTATGAGCTGGTAAAAGAAGCTGAAAAAGATTTTTATAAAACGTCTCCTCAAGTCAGACATGATGATTTTTATGCATGTGATAATTTTGATGTAATGGATAAAATATCTAAAATAGATGTTCCCACTTTAATAATATGTGGCAAAGATGACGAATTGACACCGGTTAAGTACTCTGAATATTTACACAGCAAAATAGAAAATTCTGAATTAAAAATTATTCCTGAAGCCGGCCACATGGTTATGTGGGAGAAGCCTAAAGAAGTAAATGAAGCTATAACTAAGTTTGTAACTAATTTATAGAAGGAGGGTTTAATATGGAAGAGGTATATTTATTTGAAGCTTTGAGAACACCATTCGGATCTTTTGGTGGTTCTCTTTCAGATGTACCGGCTACCGATTTGGCGACAACTGTTATCAGGGAAATTATAAAAAAATATGATTTGCCGAATGATGCTGTCGATGAAGTTATTCTGGGGCAGGTGATCCAGGGGGCTGCTAAGCAGGCGCCGGCAAGGCAGGCAATGCGCAATGCAGGTTTAAGCGATAAAACACATGCCATGACCATAAACAAGGTGTGTGGCAGCGGGTTAAAATCCGTAATGTTAGCTGCCCAATCTGTAATGCTTGGTGATTCCGATCTGGTCCTGGCAGGTGGGATGGAAAGCATGTCTATGGCTCCTTATGCACTGGAAAAGGGACGTTACGGATATAAAATGGGCAATGGAAAAATAATTGATACCATGATTGTAGACGCTTTGGAAGATCCGTACTCTGGCAATCATATGGGTGAGATTACCGAAGAAAGCATTAAGAAAAACAACATAAGCCGTGAAGAGCAGGATGAATATGCAATAAGATCATATACCCTTTCACAGAATGCAATTCAAAAAGGAACCTTTAAAGATGAAATTGTACCGGTAACAAAAAAATCGAAAAAAGGTGACATTGTAGTAGACACCGATGAGGAACCGGGAAGAGGTAAAATCGAAAAAATCACAAGTTTGAAACCTGTTTTCAAGAAAGACGGTACTATCACGGCAGGAAATGCTTCCACAATAAACGACGGAGCAGCTGTACTTCTTGTGGGTACTAAAAAAGCCGGAGAAAAATACGGATTGCGCCCTAAGGCAAAAATCATCGCTTATTCCACAAACAGCATACATCCCGATGATTTTGGAGAGGCCCCAATTGGTGCCATAGAAAAAATTCTGGCAAAATCGGGATTTAACAAAGAGGATATTGACTTATTTGAAATTAATGAAGCCTTTGCTGCCGTTCCTCTTATGGCTATAAAAAGACTGGGTCTTGATTTTGATAAGGTTAACGTGAATGGTGGAGCAGTTTCTATGGGCCACCCTGTGGGAGCAAGTGGCGGAAGGCTGGCAGCTACACTTTTAAGAGAGTTGATAGCAAGAGATAAGAGATATGGTATCGCATCACTTTGTATTGGCGGCGGCGAATCCGTTGCTGTTTTAATTGAAAAAATTTAACACTTAAGGAGGGTATTGTGATGAACAAATTGTACAAAAATGCTGAAGAAGCATTATCAGATGTCATTAAAGACGGAATGTTGGTTGCCGCCGGAGGTTTCGGACTTTGCGGGATACCGGAAAATTTGATTAACACATTAAGAGACAGTAAAGCTAAAGATTTGACAGTTGTCAGTAATAATGCAGGTGTGGATGATTTCGGTCTTGGTCTGCTGCTCCAAACAAGACAAATCAAAAAAATGATAGCTTCCTATGTTGGTGAAAACAAAATTTTTGAACAGCAATACTTAAATGGAGAACTGGAGCTTGAGCTTGTTCCACAGGGGACACTTTCTGAAAAATTAAGAGCTGGAGGAGCGGGAATTCCCGGATTTTATACCAGAACGGGTTATATGACTAAACTGACAGAGGGTAAAGAGATAAAAAACTTTAACGGTGTTGATTATGTGCTGGAGGAAAGCATTGCTCCGGATCTTTCTCTTATTAAAGGATGGAAAGCCGATAAAGCCGGAAACGTGATCTTTAGATATACAGCAAACAATTACAATGAACCGGCAGCAAAAGCCGGCAAAATGACAGTGGTGGAAGTTGAAGAAATAGTTGAAGTCGGCGAACTTGATCCGCACAACATTCACCTGCCCGGGGTATATGTGGACAGGCTTATCAAAGGTGAAAATTACGAAAAACCTATCGAGCAAATAACTACTTCTGATTCCGGAGTAACGGCAAAAGGATTTAACGAGAAAAGGGAATGGATGGCAAAAAGAATTGTCAAAGAGCTGGAAGACGGAGCCTATGTCAACCTGGGAATAGGTATGCCAACCCTGGTGGCCAACTATATTCCTGACGATATTGAAATTACGTTACATTCGGAAAACGGACTTATGGGCATCGGACCTTTTCCAAAAAGGGATGAAGTTGACCCTGACCTTATTAATGCCGGAAAACAAACTGTCACTTTCAAAAAAGGAGCCTCTTTTTTTGATTCCTCCGAATCGTTTGCAATGGTCAGAGGTGGACATATAGACCTTTCGGTTCTTGGAGGTATGCAAGTGAGCAAATACGGCGATCTTGCCAACTGGATGATTCCGGGCAAGATGGTGAAAGGTCCAGGTGGAGGAATGGATCTGGTCAGCGGTGTAAAAAAACTGGTTATAATGATGGAGCATGTCGCCAAAGACGGCAGCCCCAAAATATTGAATGAGTGCAGTCTCCCTTTAACGGGTAAAAATGTTGCCAATATGCTTGTTACCGACAAAGGTGTTTTTAATATAGATAGGAATAAGGGTTTGACACTCATTGAAATATCACCGTACTCAGATCTTGAAGATATAAAAACGTCAACTGGTTGTGATTTCCACGTGGCCGATAACCTGACAGGAGGATAAGAATGAAAAACAGAACAGCGATAATAACCGGTGCCGCCAGCGGCATCGGATTGGCTGTAGCAAAAAAATTTGCATCGGATGGAGCCAATGTTGTCATGGCGGACATTAATGACGAGGACGGCATTAAAGAATCAGAAAAAATAAACGCATACTTCATTCAAAGTGACTTAACAAAACAGAAAGATTGTAAAGCCCTGATCGATAAAGCTTACGATAAATTCGGCCGGATAGATATTTTGGTTAATAATGCCGGTATTCAGCATGTAGCACCGATTGATGAATTTCCCGAGGAAAAATGGAATTTTATTATAAATCTTATGCTGACTGCACCTTTTCTTCTTACCAAATATGCATGGCCTTATTTAAAAGAAAACAAATGGGGCAGGGTAATAAATATAAACTCAGTTCACGGACTAAGAGCATCAGAATTTAAATCGGCCTATATATCCGCTAAACACGGTCTTATGGGGCTTACTAAAACTACCGCACTTGAAGGGGCTCCTTACGGCATAACGGTTAACTCCATATGTCCGGCATACGCCAGAACTCCCTTGGTGGAAAATCAGATCAAAGATCAGGCAAAAACACACAATATTTCCGAAGATGAAGTAATTGAAAAAATAATGCTGAAAAAAGCATTTGTGAAAAAATTAATCGAACCTTCCGAAGTTGCAGAGATAGCCTCATTTCTTTGCAAGGATGCTGCTTCAACAATCACTGGAACGTCAATAACTGCTGATTGTGGGTGGACTGCGAGCTGAATTAATAAAATATAAAGTGTGTCAGTGCCTCCCAAAATTACCATTATTTGGTTGGTCCCTCTCCGTACATTCTTTGGTGCTGACACTATATGGTAATTTAATTAGAAGGTTAGGAGAGGGATCATTTGAGAAATGGGAGCTTTGAATAAGTACCCCACCTATCCTCCCCTAACTTAGGGGAGGAACTTAACTCCCATCCTATCAAAGAGTTAGGAGGGGCTGGGGGTGGTAAAATTTATAATGGTTCAATTATTCAAAGCTCTTGAAATGCTCTGAGCCAAGCAGATTTAGACAGCATTTTTAACAGAAAACGATAGTTGAAATATAAACTATGCGTCGGATTTTTTCTCAATAAGACGCCCAAGATAACGGGATTTGATCTGCTGGCAGGCAAGCAGTCTTTTAACAGGGGGTAATTTCAATATAGCACCCAATAACGCCGCCATTGCTCTGTGAGAAAAAAGAACCCTGTTATCAAAAATCAGATGCTCAAGCCCGCCCCTTTCTATTGCCATCATAACAGATTTGTGCACGGAATTAACCGGGGTAATAACCTTTTTTTCACGCGATTTCATGGCAATACAGTTAAAAGGACATAATCTTACACAAACGCCACAGCCCAGGCATTTTTCACCATCAATATCTGCCTTTTTGTGCCGTGGCTTCTCGGGATCATTGGCAGAAACAAGAGTCATTGCCTCCACAGGGCAGACATCAACACACTTTCCGCATCCGGTGCAGTTATCATCGTTAATTTCCGGCATAAAGTTAGACGTATGTACCGGATTCATCAGGCCGAACTTTCTTGCAGCTACCATAGCTTCACAACAACATCCGCAGCAGTTGCAAATAAAAGAAACTTCCTGCTGAACATTCTCTCCGAACTGTACAAGATTATTCTCATAAGCTTCTGCAAGAAGGTCCAGCCCTTCTTTTTCGTCCACACGTCTTGCAAAACCGTGCCTGATCAGTGAATCTGCAACCGCTCCGAAAGTCATACAGATATCCATGGGTGCATCACAGTTTTTTCCCAAATGCTGCATTTTATGGCGGCAGTAACACATACTGACACCCATATGTTCTGCTGATTCAATGACTTTACTGGCTCGTTCAAAGTCGTATACAAACAGGGCATCGTTTTCAGGGATGGTTTGTTCATTAACAAAAGTGCGTCCCAGGTGGGTCTCACCATTCACAAAAAGAGCCTTTATAAAATTATCTTCAACCGTTATATACTGATAAAAAAGCTCACTTAACAATTTCTGATCGATGTCACCCCTCGTGCGCATCATTGAAAACTCAAAAAAACCGGCCATAGGCGGTGGAAGCACATAATATTTTTCCCCTTTGATCATCATATCAATCAAAAGCGCCCTGTCAGCAAGACTTTCAAGTGTTATGCCGGCCTCAGCTTCAGAAACCTTCCATATATAGGCTGCCTTTTTAGCAGTAAACGGCTTGACAGGAAGCTGTGCCATCAGTGAAGCTTCCTTTTCATTCATAAGTACGGATAAAATTTTATATAAATATTCTGACGGAGGGGCACCTTGAGGGAATCTGTTCAGCCTGTTTGTAAGCTCTGCAAACCCTTTGCGTGCAGTAAGATGAGCCATTAACAATCCTCCATTAAGCTAATCAGTAAGATTATAGCATATAAAAAGTACTGGTTCACTTAAGCGGTTCCCTGCTGCCGTCTTTAATCCATAAAGCTACAGCAAATGCAACCAAAGAGACAAAAGCAAGAAATACCGCTGGTGCCGTTGAAAAGGAGGTAACCTCTATCAGCCACGTTGAAATCATAGGCGCAGATCCGCCCACAACACCAAGCCCAAGATTATAAGCGACCGAGTAGCCGGAAAGTCTGTCGCAGCTGGGAAAAAGCTCCACAAACATGGCAGGGGCAGAACCGAGAGGTACGGCCACAATTACTATAAAAATAAATTGCAACAATACAATACCTGCAAAGCCGGCTGAAGGCAGAAAATAATATGCAGGCCATGAAATAACTGCTGAAATTAACATCACCCAAGAAATGAAGTGTGTTCTTCTGATAAGATGGTCGCTTATCTTACCTGCAACAGGAATAAGAACCATTAAAAATGCTGTGGCTACTGTATTTACCCTCATTGCGCTGTCCAACTGAAAATCAAGCTCTTCATGCAGCCATGTGGGCAGATATACAAGCGGTATATAAAACAAAACACCGTAGGCAGAAGCAAAAAGGATAGCCTGTATCATCTCTTTTCTATTTGTTGTAAAAGCCGCCAGTAGTGGAGATGTTTCAGGTCTTTTTTTGTGATGTTTTTCAAAATGTTTCGACTTGGGCAAATCTTTCCGCAGAATTATTGCAATGGTTCCCAGAACACCACCGAAAAGAAAGGGTATTCTCCACGCCCATGATGAAATTATCTCAGATGACAAGAACGTTGTAAGCAATGCTGCGATACCGGACCCCAAAAGCATTCCAAAAATGCTGCCGGTATTTGCCCAGCTGCCTGTAAACCCTCTTTTACCTGTGGGGGCTGTTTCCACAAGATAAGTCACGGAACTTGAAAATTCACCGCCTACTGAAAGCCCCTGAACCAATCTGATCAAAATCAGTAAAATGGGAGCCAGAATTCCGACTGCGTCAAAAGTGGGCAGACATCCCAGGAGAAAAGTTGGCAGTGACATCATAATAACAGAAATAAGCATCGTTTTACTGCGCCCGAATGTATCGCCGAACCAACCAAATACAGCAGAACCCAAAGGTCTCATAATAAAGCCGGCAGCAAAAACCCCGTAAGTAGCAAGCAATGATGCTGTTTCATGACTGCTGGGGAAGAATTGCTGGGAAATTATACTGGCCATATATCCATAAAGAGCAAAATCATACCATTCCATTACATTACCAATAAAACCTGCCAACACAGAAGTATACTTTTTGCTTATATTTTCCAGCTTTGCAACTCCGGGAACCATAGTCCTCTCCTAACTATTTGATTACCCTGATAAATATATGTCAGTTTACACTGCATGCAACCCGCTAACTTAAAATAATGTTATTTTTTTCAAAGACTTATTGCTTTTTATTATATCATTGATTATAATTTTTGTTTGTTTAAAGTCAGGAGGTAAATATGATACCTATGTTGGATTTGAAAAGGGAACTTGCAGATATCGGAGACGAGATAAGCAAAGCTGTTGATAAAAGTATAGGGGAAACAAAGTTTATTTTGGGACCCAGCGTCAAAGAATTTGAAAAGAATGCAGCTGATTATCTGGGATGTAAATACACTGCCGGCGTTGCAAGCGGTACTGATGCTCTTCATCTTGCATTAAAGGCTTCCGGAGTAAAAGAAGGAGACGAGGTAATTACAACGCCTTTTACCTTTATTGCAACAGCCGAAGCCATTGTATACTGCGGTGCAAAACCCGTTTTTGTGGATATCGATCCTGAAACCATGAATATAAATCCTGAGCTTTTAGAAAAAAATATTACAGAGAATACAAAAGCAATCATTCCGGTACACCTTTTCGGCAACCCCTGCAAAATGGATGAAATTAAGCAGATTGCCGACAAATACAATTTGTTGATTATAGAAGACTGCGCACAATCCTTCGGCGCCACTTACAAAGATGAACAAACAGGGATTCTCGGAGACATCGGATGTTTTAGCTTTTTCCCCAGCAAAAATCTGGGATGTTACGGCGACGGTGGCCTGATTTCAACAAACAATGAAAAGATATATAATGATATTATGGCTCTTAGAAATCACGGCTCATACGAAAAATATTACCACGACAGAATAGGTTTCAATTCAAGACTGGATGACATTCAGGCTGCTATTTTGAATGTAAAAATCAAATATATAGATATAGCTAACGAGGACAGAATCCTTGCAGCAGAGAAATATAAGGATATTATGCAAAACTGTGTCTCTTATCAGAAAGTTGAGGATAAATCAAAACATGTATACCACCAGTTTACCATCAGAAGTGAAAAAAGAAATCAAATCATGTCAGAACTTCAAAAACACGAAATAGCATCAGCCATCTATTACCCGGTACCTCTGCACCTTCAAAAAAGCTTTGCTTCTCTGAATTATAAAGAGGGTGATCTGCCTGTATCGGAAAAACTTAGTAAGGAAGTACTTTCTCTTCCGATAAATCCCTATCTGGAAGATGAGGAAATTACAATTATCAGTGAAATAGTAAAGTTAGCAGCCGGAAAATAGAGATGTCCTTAGGCAGCAAAATCGGACTTACACTACTCTTTTATATCATCAGAATCTATTCCTGGACCCTTAGATTCAATGCAATATACCTTTCCGGTGAATTTAATAATAACAAAAAAAAAGTTTTTGCCGTATGGCACGGCCAGCTTCTCCCTTTAGTCCTGTTTTATAAAAACACACAAACTGTGACCATTGTATCAAAGAGCAAAGATGGGGAAATTGCTGATTTTTTTCTCAAAAAACTGGGTTACATAACGGTACGGGGCTCCTCATCCAGAGGGGGAAGTGAAGCTCTTATGAATGCTGCCAGTTTAATGGAAAGGGGATTGAATGCTGCAGTTACAATAGACGGCCCTAAGGGGCCGAAATTTTCAGTGAAACCCGGTGTAATTTATCTTGCAAAAAAAGCACGTGGCGAAATTATCCCTGTAATATGCAGTGTAAAATGGTACAAGAGTTTTAGCAGCTGGGACAATTTCATTCTTCCAGCGCCGTTTTCCAAAATCAACATATATTTCGGTGAAAATATACAGGTGGCAGAACCCATAGACAGAGAGACAATAAATTACGAAACAGATGTTTTGAGAGAAAAAATGCTGGAGCTTACACGTGTTTATTCTAAAGATTTTTTATAATATTTTTATTTACTTACTGATTCCTGTTGCACTGCCGGTGGGATATATTTTTGCATATAAAAAAGGTGAACAGGATTCGTATTTCGAACGTTTCGGTTTTATCAGGTTGAAAGGTGAACATAAAAAGTCCATATGGTTTCACTGTGCAAGTGTAGGAGAAGTAAAAAGTATAAAGTCGCTCGTGGATGAAATAAGAAGCGTATACCCTGATTATTCTGTTGTATGCTCTACAATGACTGCCACCGGGAAATCTGTGGCAGAAGATTACCTGCGGCCGGACGAAGCGTTTTTGCTGCCCATAGAAAACAGTATTGCTATAAAATATTTAATCGACGTACTAAACACGAAAATTTTTTTTATTGTCGATACAGAACTCTGGCCTAATCTGATAAACTCTGTGCATAAAAGATGCAAACTATGCATGGTTAACGGCAGAATTTCCGATAAAAGCTTCAAAACATACAAAAGATTTTCGTTTATTTTCAAGCCCCTGTTACATAAATTTCATAAAATATTTGTAAAAAGTACCGCCGATTCCGAAAAATTTTCAAAAATTACCGGAATTAAGGATAATATTATAAACTCCGGCAATATAAAATTCATGCAGCCGACTGAAATAATATTGTCTAAATCCGGTGAAATCCTGCAAAATAGAAAATTTTTCCTGGCAGCAAGCACACACAACGGTGAAGAGGATATTATATTCAAAGCATTCAATCAGTGTGATAGTAAGCTGGATCACCTCGTAATTGCACCCAGACATATTAACAGGGCTGATGCTATCTGCTCCAGAGCTCAAGAATACGGATATCAGTGCGGGAAATTAACAAAACTTGATACTGCCGGAAACTTTCCGTCCGTTATTGTTGTGGATAAACTTGGCTCACTCGAAGAGCTTTATTATATAACAGATAAAATTTTTATCGGAGGATCCCTGATCAATATCGGGGGGCATAATATTTTCGAAGCTTTGCAATTTAGGAAATATATATCAACCGGTTCCCACATGCAGAATTTCCAGGAGATAATGGATATTGCCCGGAAATATGATGTTATCAAAATTATTAAAAACGTGGATGATTTGGTCGAATATATAAAAAATGATTACGATAAATCGAGCAACTTCGATTTGTTTTTTCAGAAACTGAAAGAATCTAACAAAAATAAAATGAAAATGATTTTAAAAGAGATACCGGATGAAAACAGCAGTAAAACTAATCAGTAATTTTCTGAAAAATAAAGACTGGCAGACACTCAACAAATACGGCCGAATAATCGGATTGCTCATGTATTATATCCTTGGAAGCAGACGTGGTGTAGTGGCAAAAAATCTTGAGATTACAACGGGTAAATCCGATAAAAAATTACAAAAGAGTGTATTCAAAAATAACTTCGCATCCTTTATGGAAATTTTTTTTACGCCAAAGATTAACGAACAGTTTATTGTAAACAATGTTGAAATAGATAATGAAAAGGATATTCGGGAATTTATCAGAAAAAATAAAAAATTTGTACTTGTAAGTGCGCATATGGGAAGCTGGGAGCTGGCTCCGCCTATCATGTCGAAGGTGTTCAAAATAAAAATTGCCGTCATCGGCAGACGCATAAAGAACCCGTATGTCGACTCACTCGTGGCCGGCCTGAGAAGTTCCGGCAAAGTTGAATACCTGCACCATAGAAATATCACAAGCGATATTTACGAATACCTTGAAAACAACGTTCCCATAGGTGTACTTCTGGATCACAGTGCAACAAAAAAAGATTCAATTTATGTCGATTTTTTCGGGCTGAAAACCACATTCAATGCAGGCATACCTGCAATCTGTATTCGGAAAAATATTCCGGCTCTTGTCTGCTTCTGCATACGTGAGTCCGGGAGAATAAAACTGATCAGCTATCCTCCCGTTTATCCCGATTCAAAATTAAAGCTTAAAAGCCGTGTCAGAAAATTTGCAAAAGATATCAATGAAATATATGAAGACATTATAACGAAATATCCCGATCAATGGTTAATGCTGCATAAAAGATTCAAAAGACTGGAGCAGAGTGATGACAAAAAGACCGATAGTATTTATCGATCGTGACGGCACACTAAACAAAGAGGCCGGATATATAAATCATATAGACAATTTCCAGCTGTATCCTTTTGTATATCAAGCAATACGTCTGTTAAACCATTTTAATATACTCTCTGTTATCATAACAAATCAGGCGGGTATCGCCCGGGGCTATTTTACAGAAAGTTTTTTAAAGGATGTGCATAATAAGATGCTCGAGCTGTTTAAAAAGAACGGTGCTTTTATTGACGCACTGTATTACTGTCCTCACCATCCTTCTTCAAAACTGGCTGATTATGCTGTCGAGTGCGATTGCAGAAAACCAAAAACGAAGATGTTGGAAAAAGCTGTAGCTAAATTCTCACCGAATGTTGATACGGAAAAAATGTATGTCATAGGGGATAAATTCAGTGACATAAAA
>Ga0208561_100139_pt1 | contig 19114 bp, 23 predicted proteins | sample Shrwel1BS1Day9_FD_187536 | JGI IMG/M metagenome (GOLD analysis project Ga0208561, IMG submission 187536) | Subsurface microbial communities from deep shales in Ohio, USA - Utica-3 well 1 S-1-Day9 (SPAdes) (version 2) ... | reverse complement strand
GTACGGTTATTATTACTGAAATCATAGTTTTCTCAGTTTGGAATTCTTTAAACTTAAAATTCAAACTCACTCATGAAAGTTATATGACTCATAATTTTATTTTAACGTTATTTTGAATAACGCAATAGTTTTTAAACTCATTATAGTTTTTAAACTCATTATTAAAGAAGGAGATGATAAAAATCAGTAAAGTTTTACTAGACAATCTAATAGTAATGACAAAAACCGAAAGCAACACCTACATGGAGTCCGATACTCTGAGCACCAAGCTTGAGTTGACTTCAGAAGAGTTGGAGAAAGATCTAAACAGCCTGCTACAATGTGACAGGATTAAAATGATTGACGATAAAATTTATCTGGCTGAACACTATAAAGATGAATATATCCTGGCAGATAAAATTAATCGTCGGCTGGATTTAGATGCTGATAAGATAGATGAGCTTTTAAACAAGATTAAAAACCAGGAAGAAAGCCTGGGGGCATTCAACTCAGAGCAGAAAAAAGCGATAAAAAGTTCTCTGGAGAAAAAACTCACTGTAATAGATGGTAGAGAAGGAACAGGGAAAGCTGAAGTTATAAAAGCAACAGCTAATATCCATAATGATATCTATCCTGATCAAGAGGTAATCATCACTTCTCCTGAGGGAAAGGATGCTGAAGCCTTAGCTAGAGAAACAGATTTAAATTACCAGTCGTTACCTGAACTACTCTCCTATGAAGATGGAGAATTTCAGCAGGATGAGCATCATCCCATTAAAGGTGAAGGCCTTATAATCGTCACTGATTTCCATAAGTGTGGGCTTAATATGGCAAAACATCTATTTACTGCTGCTTATTCAGATTTTAAAATAGTTCTTCTTGGTGATAAAAATAAAATATCGGGATATGGATCTGGAAATGTCTTTCAGGAACTTTTGAACACAACCAAAATAAATCCTATTTTCCTCGAAGAGCTTCGCGATAATTATACAAGGAAAGAAATTGCTGAACTTTTAGAGCCTCTCATCAGAAAAAAAGTTTTGGAAATGGAGGACTCAGGCTATCTATATTTCATAAACAAAGATGAAAACTTAGAAATATTTAAGTCTTTGCAGCAGGTGGTCTCAATTTCATCTATTGACTCTTCTCCTTTTGACTATCAGATAATAATACCTGAAGTTGAAACTTTAGATTTAGACAAGTTAAATCTGTCAATGAGAACACTTTTAAATCCAGAAACTACACAAGAGTTCTGTGGCTTCAGAAACAATGATAAAGTGATTATCAATCAGGATTATAAAGGGAAAAATATTTATAAGGGTAATATCGGTGTTGTTACAGAAGTAGGAGAAAATCATCTTAATATACAGTTAAAAGATCGACAAGAAATGATATTCAGAGAGAAAGATCTAAAAACAGTCTCCCTGGGATATGTTACTACTGTGAAAAATAACCAGGGTAACAAATTTCCCAATGTTGTGGCTGTTTTTCCAACTGGTGAAACTGAAAAATTTGATAACCAGCTTCTGTACACTTCAATCGCAGCTGCGACTGATACTCTATTTCTTATTGGTAATGAAAATGACATGGAAGAAGCCGCTAATAAAGTCAGGTCTTTTAATAACACATTGGCCGAAAAAATAGATGAAGGAAAAAGAGTGGTGAATTTATTTGATGAATTCACCGTTAAGGATTTAGAGACTGATGAAGAACTGGTTTATCGGCTTGTCCCTGAAGATGAACGCGGTATTGAGAAAGATAATATCTCAATTGAAACAGATTTAGGAGAGCTTGTCTATCAAGAAACAGAAGGGACTACAGTTAGCCTCAGAAATACTGTTGACTATGAAATTGTTGATATCAAACCTTCTCATAAACTACCTAAAGATCTGATTGCTGAATATCTAGCAATGTTCCCACTGGATGCAGCTTAGTTTTAAATACGAATTTTGAAAGGGGGTGATCTTATTGGGAGAAGTTATAGAAATTGGAGTCAGTCAGGAAACTGTGGGATTTTTCTTAGAATTTGAGGACCCAATCGAAGGTGTAGAAAAAATACTAAATGATTGTCCTTGGCTGAAAGAAAAAGAATTCTCTTATCTAACATCAACAGGTGAAAGAAGATTCACAGTAGAAGGCGCTATTGAAGTGGTTGTAAAATCTGAGCAGCCAAACGGTAGAAGGGTAAGGAAAATTTATAGCAAGTATCTTGCAAATAGAATTGGAGAAAAAGAAGTTATTGAAGAAATGGATAAAATAATATCAAATTAATCACATAACTATTTAAACTAATCAAGTCACAGTTTTCTTAGATAAAGAATAACCCTTAACTTTGAGGGTATCTGAATGCAAGATGATTAGGTTGCTCTTTGAAGCAGCCAGTCAAATAGGACAACTCAATCCCGTCAAGAAAGGAGATATTAATATGATTACAGCAGAAAAATTAGAAACTAAAATCAGAAAGGTTCCCTGAATCATATCTGATCTCAAATATAAATGAAGCCAGAATCAATAATAACTTAAAGGGGGAACAAATAATGATGGAAAAAGTTAATTTATTTAAAAATGAGATTAAAGATGTGAGAACAACAGTAATGGATGATGAAACCTGGTATCTCTTAAATGATATATATAGGGAATTAAATGTTAATATCGAACATACAATAGACAATGACTTTATTTTAATTACTGATGCTTATTCTTTATTACCAGATGATACAAAAGGTTTCATACTGTATAATACTTTTAATCGAGAATTTATTTTAAATACAAAAGGAGTTTACCTTCTTTTGCTGATATTAAATCAAAAAAACAACAATAATAATAAAGTTAATAAAATTATTAAAATGATAGCAGATGAAATCCCAGATATAGTAAGAGATAATTCATTTACTGATAATAAAAAGATAATAGATAATTTCTTTAAAACAAATAGTCATGATTATAAAAACAGATTATCTGCGAAAAGTTATCCATACGGAGAACATTTTAAAGCAACTAAAATCATTTTAATTGAGGGCATTAAATTTGACTGTTACAAAGGGGAAACAGGAAATATTCTAATACCTAAGGAACAAATACGTAAATCTTTAAATATTATAAGTGATGGAGGGTTTTCAAAAATCGAACATAAATATTTCAAGGAACTATATTCTTCCTATTATATAAAAGTAAATAATGTTTACATTGAAGCTCCTTTTAAAGACTATTTATCTATATTTTTAAAGCCCGAAGGACTAAGAAAAATTATCGAAATCATCAAAGAAGATCCAGAAATCATCAGTGAACTAGACTTATAAAACAATAGCAGCCTCTGCTTGCTTGTTCAGTTATTCAACAGCAAAAAGGGGCTGCGCAAATCAAGCAGATTTTAAAATATAGACAAAGCAAAGGAGAATAATATGCTCAAATTAAAAGAAGATTTAACCCTAATTGTTGATAATGAAATTCATGAAGTTAAAAGTTATCAGAAGAGATCACAGTTGTGGTTTGATTTAGAAGATGTATGCGAAGCCTTGAGTATAGAAGATGATGAAAAAATATTAGATATACTATTTGCTAACTGGTGGGTAGGAAAACTGTATAAAGAAGACACTCACTACACTGATAGCACTCTTCCGCCAGATGTGATATTAATTCCTGAAGAAGGATTATATGCAGCAATCTGCCATAAAGGGATACCAAAAAATTATGATCATGTAGACTGGATAATTCCGACAAAAATGGACCTAGAAGCAGAGGATAATTTTATAATAAAAAGTCAACAGGGAGCAAAAATAACGGAAAGACCAAGAATTTATAGACCATAAAATGTATAAGCTGCCTCTATTGAAACACCAGGGGCAGCTTACAAGTTTGATTAATAAGTTCTCTTAACAAAAAAAGAAAACCCTGCTGTTTGCTGCAGCAAGGTCAAGAGAACATCTCAATCCCGTCAAGAAAGAAGATATTCTGACACTTATTATATCAAATAATTGAAGGTTGTAAAACTAAAAGATATCTAAAATATTTAAATTAATAACAGTTTTATTCCAAATTTTAGACCTTTGCTCTATATAAAGTTCTAAACAAAAAGGAAATAACTCGTCGATTTTTGTAGAACAAAAAATAATATTGTAAGTTAAAACTAAATTTCTAACTGATCATTGAACTTCGAAATGTTTTCTCAAAATAATTATGATTTTTTAATTTTCTTAAAACTATTTTTAAAAAATATCGAAAGCGCAATTTATTTTAACATATAGAGAAAACACTCAGTAAATTTTGGTAATTATTATTTAACTAAAAAGGAGCCTAAATATTATGATACAAACAGCCGAAATTAAGAAACTTAAAAATAAAGATTTAAGCTTTACAGAAGTCCTGGAAGAAATCAATACTGATTTCAATCCCAATTATGATGAATCAGTTGTTGTTGCTGGTTCTTATGTAGAAATTAAAAAATATGCAGACAGTATATTTAAGGGAAATTCTAAAACAAACAAAAAGACACCTGAAAATACAGACGCTCCTAATTCTCCCTCTAAAAAAAAATCTGGGTACACCAGAAGTGAGGGAATATCAAGAGCTAACAGAATTAGAAAAAATAAAATAAAGTATACTTCTAGAGCAAACGCAGATGATCTGGATAAGTTTGTAACATTAGATTTTGGAACTAAAGACTACTTTAGTCTTATTACAGGAGATAGTAAATCAAACTGCGAACATGAACTTTCCAGAGCTGAACTAGAGAAGTTAAGAGGTATTAAAGACTTAACCACCTGTAACGATAATCACCCTGAAAAACTAAATGAAAATGAAGATGACTTTCGAGAAAAAGCTGTAGAAATTCTAACTAAAAAGTCAGATACTATTCGCAGTGAGGTAGATAAATATGTTAAAGAAAATTATTCTAAGAACAGATATAAAACTGAGTTTAATCGAGAAATACCAAGAAGACTTAATTCCTTAATCTCTAACTGTGACCCAAATGATCTAACAGAAGCAAAAAAAGAATTTGCAGCTTTTTCTAAAAGGATACGTGAGAGTTGGCCAACTTATTTTAAAGGAAGTGACTTTAAATATTTTGCAGTAATAGATATCCAAAAAGGAACGAGACATTTCCATTTTCATCTTATTGCTAATTTTAATGATATACCTCAAGCAGAGCTCCAGAAACTTTGGAATAATGGTACCGTCACTATAAGTAAAATCTACAAGAGTGGCAACATCTTCTATTTCAATAAAGACAGCAACATAAATAAAAGTGAGTCTAAATTAACTCATTATATGACAAAAAAGATTGAACAAAACAGCAAGGATCCTAGGTGTAAAGGTAAACAAATGACAATTCCAAGCAATGGTCTTAAGAGGTTCCATAAAATAACTAACTCAACTTTAATCACAATGATATATAAATATTTCAAAAGGTATTCCATTGAACCTAAATGGAGCAATGACATAAAAAGTGAAAAAGCTTATGGTAAAGACTTTCAGATAAGCAAATTTGAACTACCTGATTTTGAACTATTTGAAGATATCGAAACGATCTCTGAAAGAATTATTGAAACCCTACTTGAATTAAATAAAGAGGAAATCACCAGAGAAGATTACTATAATGCAATGTATGAAATTGTTCACTCCCAAAGCAGACAAAAAGCTAGTTAAGTATTCATATTGTTCTATTCGCCGCCAGGCTATTTATAATTTTACTGAATTACTAAGTGTAAATACCAAGCACAAACTGAATTAAATTTAGCTTTAAATAAACTGTATTGGTTAACTAAACTGCAAACCAGGCTGATAAGGTGGTCTATAACTAAAAATTTGAGCCTTATTAGCCGTTCTATTCTATTTTATGTAGTTTTGTATATCTATCAGCTAAAACCTCTTAAAATCGATTCTAAGGCTTTGTAGGCTGTATCTAATATAATGGAGTTTAACGTTTAAAATTCCTAAGTCAAAATACAGAAAGCGTACGGGTAAATGAGTGGTATCCTCAGTCTGCCTTCTGCAGCAATTGGCAAGATTATAAAAGCTGCATTCTGGATCTGATCATAAAATCAACTAAGACAAATACCGATTTGCTGTACTAACTAAGAATCTCTAGACAAACTTCAACCTGACTCTTTCTGTATCCAATTGAGATTATCTGCCTTAATTTTCATAAGCTATACCTGGTTTTCCGCCGCAAAGAAAGTGAATAATCATTCATTGCTATACATTGCTTTTATCTCAAAACAGCAGATTAAAACAATACAATTTTAAATTTTTCTCAGAGTTTAAGCACTAAATAATTTAGCAGTTTAATCAAATTAGTACATACTCATATTAAGAATAACTAATGTAAATCATAAGTAAATAAAACAAAAACCCAAAATAAATAATACTTTATTTATTAGTGTCGAAAATATTACCACCCTACCCCTATGCTCCCTGTTAGAATAGGATTTAATTCTCGAAACCACCCGTCGAAAATATTACCACCCCCCCTGTCGAAAATATTACCACCCCCCTGGTGATATCCCTGTCATAGCAGGATTTTATTCTCGAAACGAGGTTTAAACCAATAATATGCAGGTAAGAGTCTCTGCTCCCTGCTCATTATAGTCATATCTGCGCTTTAAATATCTGCTTTCTTCTAATGCTTTAATGTGGTCGCTGATGGTCTGTCTTTTAACTCCTAGCTTCTCAGATAAAGTAAGAGTACTGGGAAAAGCTGTTCCCTTGTTAAATGAGTATTTCAGTAGCAATATGTAAACCTTAAGCTGAGTTGGTGAAATGGCCTGATAGATAGCTCCGTTAATTACTCCATTGTTAATCAATGTATATCCTGTACCATAAGTGCTTTGCTTTTTAATCTTGCAGAAGGTTGGGCGCCCTCGCCTCTTTCTTACTTCAATCAAGTTTAATTCAGCTAATTTATCAATGGATCGGCCAATCCTATGTCTTTCCATGCATCTTTCATCTTTATGAGTTATCTCCTCTTTTATCTGCGTTGTATTAAGACCATTTTCAGCAGCTAAAAGCACACCATACACTATGAGTTCATACCCTGAAACATCTCTGTAACTATTGAATATACGGTTATTAAGTTTAATATGATTATCAAGCACAAGATTATCTATACTGCCTTTAATCGGGCAGTTATAGCGGTTACAGTGGTGACTGAGCAACTCCTGGAGCTCTGCGTCAGGTATTGTGCATCCCAACAGCTTGTATTCTTCATCCCAGTAGGCATAAAAGTCATTTTTAATTTTACCTATTTTCTCAGGTGGCTGATTAAGTTCATTCCATGCCTTTACTATATCGTAAGCTCTTCTCTTGGAATAGCCCATCATCTGCAGCCATTTCGTTAGCCTACCCTGAGCCCAGTTCCTCTCACCTGCTTCTACACCTTTTAAGATTGAGTTAATACAGGGTCTTTCCGCCTCAGGCAGTTTTATTCCCTTGATTCTATCGGAGCCGAAATCAGGTGATTTTGCCGGCCTGATACCCATTAAATTTGATAGATACTTTATGCTGTATTTTTTAGAGGGATCCAGCTCAATAACTTTACACTCTACTTTTTTTGATTTGTTATTATAACTACCGGGCAGCCTCATAATCCGAGCCGCTTCAGCAGCTCTTGAATCAGATCCAGTCTTATTGGAAATGTATTTAACAAATGAGATTACTTTATTGGCATCAAAAGGCTTATCAAGCAGCCAGTAACTATGTATTCCATGTCCAGAACTCAAATGTATGCTTGCTTCAGGCAGTCCTGCTTCTTTGATGCTCTTCTTGACCTCTTTTAGGTTAATATCATCATAGTCCGCCCATAGTGCATTCACTTTGGTTAAATTGCTAGCTTTACCTGAAGTGGTATCTTTGCGGCCAGAAACCCCAAAGTAAACATCCTTATTCTCAGGCGGCTTATATTCTAATAATTCATCTGCATCTTTAAACCACACTTTATTGACATAACCTGCGCTGTTAAACTCTCTGATCTCAATAAACCCAGGTAAGTTCGATAAAATGTGATTGATGAATTTAGCATTATTAACTTCTCTATTTATTTCTTTAATCGAAGACATAACAACTATCTCCCCTCGGCCTAAACAATTAATTTACATCTCTGCATTATCGTATAAAAAGTCAATAGCTAATCTTATCAGATTAGATTTATCTCTATCACTCTTTCTTGCCATTTCGTTCAGCTTTTTATCCTGACCTTCGTAAATATAGTAAGTCCGTTTAATCTTTTTAGGATCGCTTTTATCTATAGAAATACTTATAGATGGATTCTTTTCCGCAATAATATCAGATTTAGGATTAACTTCAGATTCATTATCACTGGTGTCAGAACTGCTATTAGAGGCATCATCTTCTTTAGCTTTATCATCACCAGTAACATTGCTGGTATTATTACCATCATTATTGCTGTCACCATTACCATTACCATCATTGTTTTTCTCTTCTTTATCTTTAGACTTGCTCTTTTCTTTTTTACCCGTTACGATATTTTTAATATCATCAAATTTTTCATTGTTTTTTTCTTCTGCATTTTTAGACAATTTTCTCCACCACCCGCTTCAAAACTTTAAAAAACTGGTCTGCTGCTTCTTCATCATATTCAAATACAGTCTTCCCCGCTCTGCCAGCTTCAGTTATTTTTACCCTTCTGTTAATCGGTTCTGTTAAAATATCTGGTTCATCGGAGAATATATCTTTTAGAAGCTCTAAATTAGCTTTTGATTCATTTGTCCTAGCATCAAACATATTAGGTATAATCAGAGTAATAAGGTCGCTGCTCAATCTGAGTTCATCTAAATACTCATATATATTTCCTACAGCTCTTACACTGGCTGACTCAACTTGAACCGGCATAATAATATGATCTATATAACATAAAACCGCATCATTAACTTTTGTTCTTTGCGGTCCACAGTCAAACATAACAAAATCATAATCCATATCTTCTAGGTCTGATAATATTTCTTCCATAATTATATCTATCCTGGAGTTGCGATGTAATTCTGAGTTAATTTTTTCAATATTATCATTAGGCAAAAGATCTAAATTTTCTCTAGCATTGATTATGCACTCACTTAATTTAGCTGGATAACGAGGATCCATTAAATCAAAAAAAGTATTATCATAATCTTTTTCAGTAAATCCTAAAAATAAACTGGAATCATTTTGCCCGTCTAAGTCAATCAATAAAACATTAAAATCTAGTTTAGCTAGTCCATGAGCTAATTGAACTGATGTAGTGCTTTTTCCTACACCACCTTTATTATTGATCACTGCTATTTTTTTTGGTCCCACTTCAATCCCCCTTTTTGAGAGAATAATTAACTACTCTTCTATTTTTCTTGATTAGATGATGATCTTTCTTCAATAAAATCTAAAAAACTCTTTTCTGTTATACGCCAGGTATTACCAAGCTTAAACCCTTCTAACTTTTTTTCCCTTAAATATCTGCGTATAGTTTGTTCACTTACTTTAAGCTTTTCTGCTATTTCATCAGGTGTATATATCTCAGGCATACTGATCCTCCTCCTAAAAATATAGTTTTAAAATCTCTTGATGCTTATCCATGTTACAATCTAGTATAATACATAATCTATTATATATCAACAACTAAATCACTGATTGGAAATTGCTTTTCGTGCTTCTATGTAGTAATTACTGTCACCATTAACATTAACTCTACCATTAATGGTGACATTAACATTGACATCAATGTTACCATCAATGGTAATGGTGACATCACCATCAATTCTACCATTGACATTACCATTAATGTTAACAGTAAAATTAACAGCACCACCAATTCCAATTTCACGACCAATACTGAAGATAGTTTTAATGTAAATTCCAATATTGATGTTAACATTGCTATTACCATTGACAGCAATTCTACCATTAATGGTGACATTAACATTAATGGTAATGGTAACATTGACAGTAATATTGATGGTAATTGCATTTTTTATAATATTCCAAAATACATAATTATGCCAATATGTAAATATGTAATTATGCTATTATATATTTTATAATATTCTGAATATTTATCAGAATTGTTGGCAGCTCAATCTTTTAATCAATACCGTATCTGTATCCGTATACGGTTACGTATACGTAATAAACTAAAAAAACCACCCCGGTAAGGAGTGGGTAAAAAAGGAGGGAATTATCAAATACAAAAATCTATATGATAGCTGCCTCTGGCGCAGCTTCAAAAAGGGGATCAATTTCATTCTTTTATTCTGTTTATAATGATATCAGCAGGCTATTAAAACATCTTTAAAGCCAAATTAGAAAATAATTAGATTAATAATCATCCAGAGAATCTTTATTTTCTTCAGTAACTTCTATAATTTTTCTGATATAAACATTGCTTGAGTCAACAGTTCCTGGCTTCTCAAACTGCTCATAAAACTTATCATAGGCTTCATCCTTATTTTCCGCCCAGACCATCTTTTTCAACTGATTATTTCCATGCTTAACCGCAGAATTATAAGCCTTAATATAAAACTGCTTCATTTAATTAATTATCCCCTTTTTTAATCCGTATTGTCAAAAATCTTTTAATTCATATATTCTCATTTATATGTTTAATATACGAAAGGTAATATTTTATTAATTTATCAAGATTTTGATAGACAACTTTATCGTCTACTTCTTCATACTCATGGACAAGCCTGTTCCTTATTCCTGTGCTGGGAGCAATATCTTTTGCAAATTCTTTTGATAATATTTCAAGATCAATCAATTCTAGAAAAGAGGAATAATAGTCCTGAGCTGGGTACCTATCTGATTTTTTTATCAGCATATTATTAATATCTAATGCTAAATCAATAATCAACTGAATAAGTCGCTCAATAGCATAGCGCTTAAGCTGATCATTTTGATATTCTTTAAAAGTATCAGGCTTGAACTTTTCCAGTTCACTAATATGTTTTTCCATTTTTATGAGTTTATTTATGATTATTTCATTCATCAATATCTCGCCTCAATTTTTTTCTCTAAAGTTTTTCTCCTATCATCATATAAAAACTTAGTATCAGCATAAATCCCTGCTGCATAGATACTGAACTTTTCAAATTTTTCTTCACTACCATATAATAGCTTTCCTTTTTTTGCGATTTCTACTTTTAAAATAGGTTCAGCTTTAGTTAGATTAACAAGATCAATATCAGCACGCTGATAAAATTGAGATAATTCATTTAAAAGTTCCATTTCTTCTGACTCCGTTAGAAACTCAGAACATTTATATCCAAGATCCAGGTCGCTTCCTTGTTCATTATTGTCATCGGCATAGGAACCAAACACAACAAATAATTCGATATTATACTTATTAATAATATTGGTGGGTACTTCTAAATTCATCTTATCACCTCGTTTATTAAATTATACATTATTTTCAAAAACATAAAAAGAACTAATCCTTATTTTTCTTCTGATTTATTCAGTAATCTCTGAACTCTCTTATTATATTCATCTCTAACTTCCTGCAGCTGCTTCTGAAATTCTTTTTCCTGCTCTAATAGCGCCCGTTCTTTTTCGTTTGTTAGTTTTTCTTTCATATTTTCCATAGCAGTATCTTTATCTTCAAGCTGCTTATTAAGTGATTCAATCATGCTTTCCAGCTGTTCATTTTCTTTTTGTTGTTTTTCTAACTCTGATCCCAGTTCTTTTAAACGATCCTTCATCTTAGGTAATTCTTCCAGCTGATCATCTTTACGATGAATTTCATATTTTAACTCTTGCTTTTGTTCCTTGAGATTAAATATCAGATCATCTTTAGTTTCTACAGAATTTTCAAGCTGCTCATTATCTTTTTCGAGTTTCTCTATTTCATTCTCAAGAGAAGAGACCCTATCTGATAATAAATTCTTTTCTTCTTCAGAATCCTTTTTTAATTCTTTATGCTTTTCTGTGAGATCTTCAAAATTATTCTTTAATTCTTTTATTGTTTCATCCTTTTCGGCCAGCTGCTGCAGGTAATTATTATCTTTCTCTCTTAAAGCAACAGCCATTTTTTCTCCCATACCGGTAAATATATTGGTAATCTCTTTGGTAATGGTCTGAAGAGAGGCCAGATCCCCGCTTAGCTCAGGCACCTCATCCTTAACAGTATTGATATTATAAAGCCCCAATAAGTGCTCTACAAAGTCACCTCGGTTGTCAAAATTACTCATATCAGCCAGCTCATTGATTTTTTCCTTAGTTTCCTTACTTACTTTAGCACTCCAGGTTTTTGACATAATAATACCTCCTCAGGTTGTTTTAATGATATTCTACCTAAACTTAATTTTTGTGATCAAAACTTTAAATTTAAAAATATACTATAGTTTACTTATGTTTACTCTGTAAACTAAGTTATAATATAAGTTTACTAAATATTTTTGCAATAGTCAATAAAATTATCTGAAAATGTAGAAAACAAACTGGAATTGATATTATAGGATAGATTTTCGAACATATGTATGTTAAAATAAAAAGAAGAGAGGAGTTGATATTAAATGAACCTGAAGGATAGAGGCAACAAAAAGTGGACTGCTATGATGCTAATTGAGCACAGGAAGCGTCTAAAAGAACTGAAAGAAAGTGAAAAGGAAAGAGAGAAACCTATTTTAGATGAGCAGGAGAAGGCTGTTATTAACTCCAAGCTGCAGCAGGCTGTTCAGAAGAAACTGCCGGTAGAAATAAAATATTATGCAGATAAAAGATTTAAAACTGTCTCAGGAGTAGTTAGAAAAGTGAATTTAAATCGAAAAGAAGTAATTATTTCAGAGAAAGGAGGATCACAAAAACAGATATCTCTTAGTAATCTATTGGATTTAAGATTGAAATAGAGGATTAGACAAATTAATAAAGAAGAAGTAATTTAAATAACATTTATAGGAGGAATAATTAAATGACTGATTATATTTTTGTTGCTGGAGAAGATGATTTTGAAACTATTGTAAAGGTGTCAGCTGATAATATTGAAACAGCTAAAATTAAATACGCTAAAAATTTATGGGAAATTGATAATTACATGTTAAAATTAGTTGAGTCTAACACTGTAAATGAATCTTTTTGGGAGCAATATTTTTATGAATTAACCTCAAATAGAGATGGAAGTTGGCTCCAAGATATTGATCAAACTAAAAAATTATTTAAAACCAATTTAGAAAAAGATTTCTCGCCAGAAATATCTGAGGAATTGCTCGATTATTTTTTTGATAGAGAAAAAGAAATAGATGATCTTTCTGATAAAGCAAAACTTAAGATATCTCAAGTTCAAGTCAAAGAGCTACTAGAGAATAATGACCTTAGAATTTATCCCCTTGATGAAATGAAATCTATATCTTAATATCATCAATTATTAACCCCACCAATATCTAAAGCTGCTGGTGGGGCTTCTTAGTTAATAAAGCTATTTTCTAAAGGGGATGTATAATATACACCCCCTTCATTATATTTTAAATCTAGCTGTTAGTCTTAAAGAAATTATTATTACTCAACACCCTTAAATTATAATTTTTTCCTTTTAAATAACAAAAAGCATATCATCTTGCTAATTAAGGCCTTCATATCACAAAAAGTTTTTATCTTCCTGGGGAACTAGTCAGCTTTTTACTTCTAGTAGCCCTTATTTCTTCGTATTTCTAATACTCATCAAGTTTTACTGCAACATCAGGCTTATCTATGCTGCAGTTGGGGCAGAACCACTTTAGTTCTTTAATATCTGGAGCATCAGGGTTATCAAAAATAGTCTGGATCGGAATAAATTCTCTATTTTCTGGCATATGTTTTCTTGTAGCTATATTCCACTCCATAGCCGAAAAAGATGAACCACATGCTTTGCATTGAAATTTCATATTCTAAAAACCCCTGTCATTGTAGATTATTTTAATTATAAATTTATAATGATGACTGCTATTAGAATATCAATTTTCATTGCGCTTTACAATGATTTCTTTTAATATCTTCAACTATAGATTCAGCTTTATCCCAGCCTTTTTTGGTCAGGAGAAAATAATTTTTGCACCATTCGTCTACAAACCCTTTTCTAATTGTCTTGGCTAAGCCCGATCGGTAATTAGCTTTAACTCTTGCATCAGAATTATAATGCTGGTTTCCAATTCTAACATAAGGTGTTTCTAAATAATAGTTGTTTTCAATTCTTATTTCACCATCAGCATAAAAAGCAAAACCTAATATTTCTCCTTCACAATATCCTAGGTCCTCATCTGAAACCGTATCAAATTCTTCTACAGCTTTAGCAAGTTCATGCAACATTATAATCACTCCATTCTCATATTTTTTAACTAACTTAATTATATCATTCACAAAGTATTGTTGTAAGTGAATTTTGTATATATTTTAAAATAGTATAATTGGATCATTAGAAGTAATTTCAACCCGTTCCAATATGTCACGAGTTCAAATATCTATTGATAGTATTAGAATCAAAAATTAACTAATGAAAAGAACACAAATTTCAATTTAGATTTTTTTATTAATGACTACTAAAAAAACTTTGCAAAAATCATAATTTATTAGAAGCTGTTGCGAATTGCAACAAGTTGCTAGGTATCCAAAACTCTGTGAATATAACACGAATTTCTTGCCAAACTCAGTTAAAGGTGATAAACTAAAAACAAGGTGTGAATATAACACTATTTTATACAAAATAGAGTGAGAGGGAGTTGAAACTTTAAAAATGCCAAAAAGAGGTAGAAGAATACCTGAAGTGCTGAGTGAGGAAGAACAGAAAAAATTATTAGGAGTTTTCAATGAAAGATATCCAACTGCATTGAGGAATAAAACTATGATCAGGTTGATGCTGAAAGCTGGATTAAGATTAGCAGAAACTTTAAATCTAAAATGGAGTGATATTAATTTTCCTGCTGCTAAATTATCAGTTATCGAGGGTAAGGGAAGAAAAGATAGAAATCTCTGGCTGGGAGAAAAAACTTTGAACCAATTGGGTAAGTGGCGAGAAAAGCAGCATGAAGTTTTAAGCGAAAAGAAGTTGAGGAATGAAAATAATTTAGTTTTTACTACTTTAACAGGAAATCAACTAAATGAAGCTAATGTCAGAAAGATGGTTTATAGATATGCAAAAAAAGCTGGTATTCAGGAAGAAGTTGAAAAAAAGTATCGGGATGAGGAGGGAAATGAATTAGAAGAGACTTACTTACAGAAGAAGGTAAGCCCTCATGTGTTGAGACATACCTTTGCTACGGAATTATATAGGATGACTAACGATTTAAGAAAGGTCCAAAAGACTTTAGGGCACAGCAGTATTCAAACAACTATGATTTATACCCACCTAGTAGATGAAGAACTGGAGAATGACATGAAGAAATTGGATGAAAAGTATTAGCGGGTTAAATCAGGATCAAAAAAGTTTGGATCATAAACTGCAGGCAGTATGTATATCCTGGTGCCGGGAGAAGACTTAAGATTAAAAAGCCTGGCTTTAATTTTATCTTCTAGATTATTATAAGCAACTATGAGCACATCTATATTTTCTAATCTGTCAACGGTTGGTTCCAGCCACTTGAAACCGAAATAAATATCAGCTGCATCAATAATTTGTTGTTCTAAATCTTTATTATGTTTATTTACTATAACTGTTTTTAAATTATATTCATCTGACTTAGATTGGATCCTAGAAATTAATTTTTTAACTTCTTCTGATCCACCTACAACAGCTATATTTTTAGACACAGATATTTTTTGTTCCCTTCTGAAAATAACTAAACGAGCAGAAATTATAAAGACAGCTGAGAATAAATAGAATAAAAAGAGAAAAGACCAACTGTAGTTATATGAAGGAACAATTAAATTAAAGAAACTAATTAAGACAGAAAAAATAATTAAAACTGCTGCCAGACTATTTAATAAATCTCTCTTTTCCAATTTTTTATCCAATGCATATAACTTAAATGCACTGACTAAGGAAATAATCAAAACTGAAGAAATAAATATTAATTCACTGTAGTTATTAAAATAAGTTTCTAAACTCCAATCAAAAAAGATTGTCCCAGAAATAAAAAGAGCTAGATTAATACTAATTAAATCAATAAAAAATTTAACTATTTTAAGAAACATCTTTTTATCTTCTGGCTGCATACTAATACCTCATTTAAATTCTATAATTTCTTATGACAATCCTCGCATAGTTGTCCGACTCCAGTCACATAATGTTCCCTATGATCTATATTTTCACTTACCTTAACATTAGTCTTTTTTCCGCACAAGACACACTTTTCGTATTCTTCCGAAGTTGATTTGACTTTACCTTCAGGCTTTATGTCATAAATCTTTATTCCGAGATCAGATAAAACTTTTTTAACTAAATCATAGCTAATTCTATTGTCTTTAGAGTATTGTTTTAACTGGTCCCGGGTTAAATATCCCTGCTGCTGAAAAGTTTCTCTTAAGTTATCCACTATAAGTACACACCTTTTAAATAATTATTTTAATTTCATATAAATTTGATCAAGTTTTTCTATTGTTTCTCTCAATTCATCTTCATAATCTCTCAAGATATAGTTCAGATTCTCATAATCAGAATAATAATAGTCAAAAACCTGTTCAATAATATTTAAAATTTCCTCCAGCTGATATGATATAGAATCATCTTCAGTAAAATTATAATTAAAGTTTTTTATACTCTTAAAATAATTAGGAATCTGGTTGGTTAAAATCAATTCTAACTCGCTAATTTCTTCTCTTACAGTTGTTAACTCACCATTTGCCAGTTTATACTGCAACTTATCTCTAATCTGATAAAGATTAAGCTGAATATCTTTTAGTAGCTTAACATTAACCAATTTACTTTTTTGGGCTGCATTATTCCTTAACTCTCTAAAATAAACTAGCAGGAAGAAAGCAATCAAGATTATGATCATAAAAGACTGAGTAGTAGTTATTTTCGTTAAAAGAAAAGCGGCGATTCCAAAAACAAAGGTTATTATATAAAGTACTTGTCGGCTCTGTTCTTCACTGATACCCCAGTCTAAAAGTACATGGTGCAACATTCTTGTTCTTAACTGATTCAGCTTAAATTTAGGCTTGAAGATCACCTGATAAAGCCCTATAAATCCATTTATAATCGGTACTCCTAGTAATATTACCGGTAAGAAAAGAGAAATGAAAGTAACACTCTTAACTGCTCCTACTATTGAAATAATAGCGAGCAAGGCTCCAATTAACATACTGCCTGAATTACCAAGTTCCCAATTGCCATATTTTTTATCGAGCAGTTTTGTGATAATTAAACCAGCCAATAATATGCCCGCAAAAAGAACTGTAAACATTCTACCTAGGTCCCAAGCTATTATAAGTATAAATACTGAGGTGATCATTGCAATACCTGAAGCCATACCTTTTAAAACGTTAAGTAAATTCATTAGATTAACCATCATCAGTATCCAGATTACAGTAACAGGAATACTTAATTCTTCAAAATAGATAAATCCTTCTAAGGGATTGGTTACATAGGTAACTCTTATTCCATAAAAAACAAGATAAGAAATTACTCCTAGCTGCAAAAATAATTTTAATTTTGCACTTATATCTTTATAATCATCGATTATTCCTACAAAATAGATTAAAGCTAAACCAGCTAATAAATGCAGATTAATTGAATAATTTCCTCTCAAAAAGAAAAAACCTATCATGAAAATTATAAAGACCAATAAACCACCGAATGGATAATTAGTATTCTTTTTATTATCTATAGATTTCACAAATATCACCCTAAATTAATTATTTTTTTCAAAACTATCATCATCAACATTTTCCTGGTGTTCAAATATATCTTCTCTTTTTAGTACCTTAACTCCTGTTTTTAAGATGATATTTATATCCATTAATAAAGAATGATTATCTAAATAATACTTATCCAGTTTCACTTTCTTATCAACTGAAACATGATCTCGACCATTTATCTGAGCATAACCCGTTACTCCAGGTTTAAGCTGATAGATTCCTGCTTCTTTTCTTTTATTTATCAGTTCTTCTTCAGCCAAAATTACCGGGCGCGGACCCACAAAACTCATTTCACCTTTGATAATGTTAAAAAGCTGCGGAAGTTCATCCAGACTTGTAACTCGAAGCCAGTGGCCTATCTGAGTTATATAATTATCTCTATTATCTAAATCATTACTTGCTTTGTTTTTGGGGGTATGTTTATACATTGTTCTGAATTTGTAGACTGTAAAAGGCTTTTGCTTTTGTCCCATACGTTTCTGTCTGAATAAAGCTTTCCCATGAGAGTCTACTTTTATTGCTATAGCTATAATTAAAAGTAATGGAGATAATATTATAGTTAAAATTATAGCGAAAATAAAGTCAAATGTTCTTTTTAACATTTAAATAACCTTCTTCCCCAAAAAAAGTATAATCCAATAATTAATCAAAAGTAATGTTTTATAGTCCCTAGATAAAAATACTTAATAAAATGGTATAAACTTTTTAGTAAACTTAGTTTTTCTATTTCTCTATATATCTTCCATTGATACTTGGCAGCAGATAGTTTATTACTAGAAATTGAATCATTACCTTTACGGTAATAAGCTAATACTTCATCTAAACAATAAGCCTTTATATCTTTTTTTAATATTTTTAACCATAGTGCATAATCCTGTCTTTTACGTATTAATGGCATATAAACCTTTTCTAACTTATTACTATCATAAATAGCTGTTAAACAACCAATAACTCCACTATCTAAAAGATCATTATATGTTACATTATATGGAGCTGTAATAATTTTACCTTTTCTATTATTAATATCTACATTTTGATAATAAGTATATGTAAAAGCATAATTATTATTCAACATAAAACTAACTTGGTTTTTAAGCTTTTCAGGATGCCAATAATCGTCACTATCTAAAAAAGCAATAAATCTTCCTTTTGCTTTTTTTATTGCAACATTTCTTGCAACTGCTGCACCACTATTATTATCTAATTTTATTAATTTAATTTTTTTGCATTCTTTTTGATATTTTTTGACAATATTAACTCCATTATCTGTAGAAAAATCATCTACAATTAGCATTTCCCAATTTTTATATGTCTGATTTAAAACAGATTCTATTGTCTGTGAAATAAATTCTTCTGAATTATATAAAGGAGTTATTATTGAAACTAATTT
>Ga0208561_100137_pt1 | contig 19326 bp, 26 predicted proteins | sample Shrwel1BS1Day9_FD_187536 | JGI IMG/M metagenome (GOLD analysis project Ga0208561, IMG submission 187536) | Subsurface microbial communities from deep shales in Ohio, USA - Utica-3 well 1 S-1-Day9 (SPAdes) (version 2) ... | reverse complement strand
CATCTCATGTACTTTTTGATACCTGGTTTTGTTCTCCATCTTCTCTGATTGCTATCAAAAATATTGGCTATGATGTAATAGCAATGGCTAAAAAGACCTCTAAAGTGCATTATCTATACAATGGTGAAATGCAGCCTTTAACAAAGATCTTCAGAGAAAACAGAAAACGTCGTGGTAGATCTCGTTATCTTCTTTCTGTAGAAGTTACTGTAGTTAAAGATAGACAGTCTATCCCTGCCCGTATTATCTATGTTCGCAACCGAAACAAACGAAATGAATATCTTGCTCTAATAACTACTGACATGAAGTTAACTGAAGAAGAAGTTATCAGAATCTACGGCAAACGCTGGGAGATAGAAGTATTCTTTAAGGTTTGCAAGTCATATCTAAAACTGAGTAAAGAATGTAGATCATTATCGTATGATGCCATGACAGCTCATGCAGCTATTGTCTTTACAAGATACATGTTACTGTCAGTAGAAAACAGAAAATATGCAGATGACAGAACACTTGGGCAAATGTTTTATCTTCTGGTTGATGAAATGGCAGATATCACCTGGATTCAGGCCATACATATGCTGATGGAAGTTTTTATTACAACAATTAAAGATAAATTATCTTTAACTTCAAAACAGCTGGATCAGCTTTTAGAAGCATTCATTATGGCACTTCCAGAAAACTTAGTAGAACATCTGCCAATATCTGCTTAAAACAGTAAAATGATATTACTTTAATTCTGCTGAATATTGAAATTTCAAGGTGCAAAAGGGTTATTTATGTGCGAAGTTTGAGTTACATTATATAAAATATCAGAAAAACTTTCTTCCAACTCTTTATCTATAAAACTATCTTTGGCCACCTTAATATCTGTTAGATCAATTTCTTTTAAAATACTATTGGGCAGATAATTTTCTAAAAAATCTACTGCAACTTCTTTATCACCAAGAGTTCTCTTAAAAAGAGAATCATGTGGGTTTTTAATAATATCCAATCTAGTCCCTCCATCTCTTTTAACTTCCTGTATAATTATTATATCATACTAATCATCATAGAAAAACATTTCCTTAATAACTATTTCGCTAAAACTTAATTTTTTCCTACTATTAAATCTATTTTATATCACTTGAGAAGAGAATCAACTGCATCTTTGTACCCATACTTTCTTAAATACTCAATAACAGCAGCTTCAAAAATGTCTCTCTGAGATACATTTCTAACCTTGCTGAATTCTGTAACTAATTCAGCTAATCTATCTGCCATATAAACACTTTTGGTCTTAGTTGTTCCTGGCACTGCAAAATGTGGAATTTCTCCATCACTTTCTTCGCCATCCTCTGCAGCTGCTAATAGTTCCTGTAAAAAATCCATATTTTCTTCTAAAAATTCCATCACTGGAGTAAACTTAGCCAGTCTTTCTGCAACATTGACCTGGCGTTCAACCTGTTTTCTAATCTCTGCAGCAAGTTCTTTCCCATTAGTTTCTGGAGCAGCTTTCTTACTTTCTTCCTCATCATCTTCCATTTCAGATTGATGAATGTAATTCCGCTCATCTGTGGACCAGATATAATTCTGTCGCTTCATAAAATCTGCTAAATCTTTATGGTCATTAAAGCCTACTTTTTTAGCTACAGATTTTGGATCACTACCCTCATCAGCAAACAAACTGATAATTAAATCAGCTTTTGATGATATACCAGTTAACTTCTTATTTTCAAATCCAGGGTCATCTACTTTTGGCACATAAGTACCACGATCAGCATCCCAGAGGAAGTTTTTTCTTCTAATATACATGTCCATGGACTTATAGCTGGAATAATTCAAATCATCAGCTATCTCCTCTCTGGACTTTCCGTTCTTTAAAGCTGTCAAAATATAGTTGACCTTTTCATCATAGATAGGCTGTTCTTTTTCTGTATCAGCCATAAATGTATTACCTCCTTTCATTAGGGTTCCCCTGCCTATAGTAGCAGGGGATTTTGGTATCAAAGCACATTAACCGCTTCACTTAAATCTTCAATATTACTATGAGCGTACAGGCTGGTTACAGAGATATTGGAGTGGCCTAATAGTTTTTGGATTTTATAAATATTCACATCATGTTTCACTAAATTCGAGGCAAAACTATGTCGAAAAATATGAGAAGTCACCTTCTTATTCCAACCTAATGCTTCAACTGCTTCTTTCAGTTTCCGATTAATATAAGCTCCTGATAACTCTCCAGACCGTTTTGTAGCAAAAACATAATTAGAAGTGATATTGGGCCGTATATTTTTAAGATAATTAGTTAGTATCTCAAGCAGCTCATCACAGATTGGAATATCTCTGTCCCGATTCCCTTTTCCCTGGCGAACATGTAAAACCTGATTTTTAAGATCCAGATCGTCAAAGGTTAAATTAGTACATTCTGAAACACGCAACCCGGAATAATACATAGTCTGAACTGCAGTTTTTACAATCTGATGATCTATTTTATCTACTAATTCTGCTACTTCTTCTGCTGTTAGGTAAACCCTCTCCTTTTTTCTAGTCTTAATTGGCTTTAAATCTTTGGCTAAATGTTCCTCTGTAATATGCTCTTCCTGAGTAAAATTATAAAATGAGCGAAAGACAAAAAGTACTCTGTTACGTGATGATGCTTTGTAGCCATTTTCTCTAATATAATTGAGATATCCTTTAAGCTCATCTTTCGTCACATCTTCAACATAGGCTGGACCATTATATTTTGTCTCCAAATATTTACTGAAATATTCCATCTCATTTAAGTAACCTGTGATTGTCCACTTACTCTTCTCATTGAACTTCAGATGTTTCTCGAATTTTTCTAAGCATTCATTCATCAGCATAATAAAACCTCCTCTAAATTAATAATATATTTTTCAAAATATTGTATCTGCATAAAACAAATGATAAATAGGGTTGTCAGTTGGATAGAACAGAAAGTGGATTGAGTTTTGAAGTTGGCATTGCACCAAGTCTGAAATCTTTTGCAGCAGCCACCAACTTCTTTTTAGGACAAGAAAGCCAGTCATCTCAAGACAAAAAAGTTCTCACCCCAACTTCTTCTCTCTGCTCAAACTACAACTGAAAATTGTGGAAAATCACACTGCGTTCCGGTTTTTGACAAATGTTCCGGACCAAATTGAAGACCGGAACACGATTGGAACGGCCACCAGACCTTGTCTTGCCAGGGGTGATGAGATTGCGTTCCGATGTTCCGAAGAGAAAAGAAAAGATAGGGTAAGAAATTGACAAAAAGTACTAAAAAACTCTGTATTTTGACTGGAACATCGGAACGTACTTTCTCTGGTGGTTGGTCTGACAGTGAGGTTGACTGTTCCGGTTATGTGAAAAAGACCGGAACCAAGATCGGAACCGGAACATCTTCCCTCTGAGAAAGAGAACAGCTCCTGCAGATGTGCCTGATTGCAGCGCCTTTCTCCGCAGAAGCAGCAGTCACCTACCATTTCCTACACCTTTGGCTGCTCTCTGTAAAAAGTCAATCCTCCACCGCTGACTGCAGCACTCTTTCTGCCAACTTCCCCTTGCTACTGCAACTTGGTCAACTTTCTCCTCTGTAGCCTACTTTCAAGACTCTCACTCTTCAACAGAGATCAATTCTTCACTGGCTGATTCCTCCTGCTGTCCTTCTCTCTGGTCTGCAACCAACTTCAAGCGATTCTTTTGCGGAATGTGCCGGAAGTCTTGCGTTTCCAACAGTTCCTTCTCCAGCTCAGCAACTCTCTCTTCCAAGAGTTCAAGCTGTTCCTGCATCTTTTTGTCAAAATACTCGTGAACAGATTCATTGACTTTTAACTGACGTTCTAAATTTTCCAACCTGTGCTCTAACCTCTCATTGTCTGAAACCTCTCTACACATTTTCTATCCCTCTATTCTATATTTTGACTTTTTTTGACTCAATGAAATCTAAACTTACAATATTTTTTAGTCTGAGAATAGCAGCAAAGCTGGCAAAGCAAAAAAGTCAGGATTGCCAGCTTTGCCACCAACCTAGAAACAAAAATATTGACGTCTACAAAAAAAGTGTTTTACTGCACCTATCAAATGAAAATATTTGTTCCATCATAAAAGTCTGGATCATCACCATTTTTGGGTATCGAGTCCATCACACTTGCATACCACTCTGCGTAGTCTTCTAATCTTACCTTGTTTTTGCCATTTTTCTTTACTGCTGGTAATTCATTATCACTTATCAACTCTTCTATATCCTGCTCATTGTAACACTTAATATTCTGTGCCATTTGCTTAACAGATAGATAATCTCCTAAGTCCTCTAAGTCTTCAATTATAATATTCATAGTCACCTGTTTATCATCATAAGTTGTCTGCATAATATTTCCACTCCTTATTTTGTAGTTACCGCTAATCCCTTCAGCAGAGATTAGCGGCTCTTTTTTCTTTCATGAATATTGCAGCATTGTCAGCCAGCCAGCATAGCCAACTTTGCTGCGATTCTAAAGTTTTATATATCATTCCATATCTAGACTCATACTCTCTGACTTATCATCATTATCATCATTATTTAGCTCAAAAAATTGATCTACCTTTATTTCTGGTGGTTTTTTATTAGTATCAAAATTCTCATTGGTTATTGTTAAAATCTTAGCCCTACTTTTTTTCTTTTTCTCGTAGTAAATTCCTACATCTTCAAGGTTGCTCTTTACTTCTTTGAGCCTTCTTGAAAGAGCACTGGCGGATCCTGGAAATTGATCTGCATCTGTACTAATACTATTCTTTCTGGCAATAGAAATAAGTTTATTTAGTATTTCCGATACTGTACCCTGTAACTCATCTCGTCTTTCCATCAACTTCACCATCGCAGCTGCAAGAGGATGGCTTTCTACAACTTCGAGATTACTGCCGTCCTGGTTGGCAAAATATGCATCAAGGAAAGTTTGACCTCCAATTCCCATAGCTTGTGCAATCGAATAGCCCCATTTGGAAAATTCTGCCATTCGGCCCAACTTCTCAGGCTTCACTTCAGGATATATCTCCATTGCCTTTGAGAGTATGAGTATTGCTCCACCCAATATTTCTGGTAAATCGGATTGATAATCAGACCATATTTTACTGTCTTCTGTATATTTATTTTCTTTTATACGTTCAAGCTCAAAGATGATGCTACGATCAATCAAATCTGGCTCTGTTGTCACCAAGTTGATTCCATTTATTGCCACTGGTCTTTTGAACGACATTATAGTTTCATCTTTAGTCGTGTATAATGTACGTGTGCTGAAGGCACCCCCGGTTGAGGCTATACAGAGTAAATCACTCTTCATTTTACTTAGAGAACTTAAGTTGTCATAGCAAGTAAAATAATTATTTTGGAGGCTGATAATCATATCTTTCTTACTATTTGGCATCGTCAATAGGTCCATTCTGGCTGGGTCCACGAAATGTTTTGTGACTTTCAGAAAAGTAGATTTAGCACTCCCCTTCTGGCCAAAAATTACCATCACTGGAGAAGAAATATCTGGAATTAGACTTGCCACAAGATAAATTTGATAAAGTAGTTGATTACCGCTACCTTCTAGTGTTACATGTTTTAGTATCTTAGCCAGAGAAGCAGCAGGTGATTCCAGATCAAAGACAGGATTTACCTGTTCCATCATATTCTTATTTCTGGTAAAGATCATTGGCTGCTGGTCCACTAACTTAACATTTCCGGGTTCTATTTTGATAGAACGCCAACTTTCTTCACAAAGATCATAGTAAAAATCACCTTGCTTATCTTTACCAACACGCCGGTAGAGCTTTCTTTTATTGCCAGTCATATGAGCTTTAGTAGCAATTATCTTAAGAATCGTGTTCATGCTATCAGTGTTTGGTACAGTATTATGCTTTTTCAAATATTCCTGATAAAGATACTGTTCCACTTTGTGACTTTCATAATGCCAGAGCTCTTTATGGCTTTCGATAGGCAGAACAATATGTGGTTCTTCTAGCTCATCCAAGAAAAAATCAAGATTTTCAATTATATTTAGTAGCTTATTAATCTGGCTGTTTTCTTCCAGTTCACCATCAAATTCAAAACCATCATCTGAATCTTCTTTGCTGTATTCTGGATCCAGTTTTTCTCTCAGTGAAAACCAATTCTCTTGGCTGCAGCTGTCATGATGACACCCGGCTGCAAGAGCACCTGAGTCAAACTCGATGATGTAGGCCGATCTCCTATCTGAATGCTCTCTCCAGGGGCACTCTTCCAAGATGTATCGAGTAGAATTACCGTTCCATCTACTCTTTCTGGCTACCTCCAGATTGTGTTCTTCAATGAATTTTTTTAGTACGAAATTGCCGGCTGACCCAGCATTGCTGACATTGACAGCGTGGCTGCCATTCTGAGGTTTATTTTTTTGAGGCAGCTGCTGAGCTACTTCTTTCAATTTCTCTACTTTAACTTTTTTCCATTTCTCTGGTTTCGACAGTATTCTCGATCTTCTGTGAGGTCGATCATCAGTGTCATCGCCTTTAGTGGTTACAGTGCCAATCAGCTTAGAAATTCTTGCTGCATTGTAATTGCTGGTGTCAACTTTCACATCTTCGCTACTGTACTGGAAATCTAATGCTCCAAGTGTGTTCTGAATCAAATCTCTACTTTCTTGATCATTTGGTAGATTGATTCTGTAAAGTAGATGAGCACCATTACCAGATGAAGCTACTATCGGGTCTGACCATCCCGAATTTGTAAGCTCTTTTTTTATTTCTTCTGCTAGTTCTATAGCTTTTTCATGTTCTTCATCTGTTGCAGAAATACCGCTAGCTCTAACTGGGTCAAGGTCTACAAGTAGCGTTGTTCGTTTTACTATATCTTTATCTGATGAAGTAGTTTGAGCATAAGTTTTAAGTCTATTATCAGCTCTGGCCTTAAGGTCAGGATCCACTGGATTGATCGTCACAAAAATTGAATTTTTACCATCATAGAAGCTGACTGCTTCTCTCAGGTCTTTCCAGTTATCAAAGTATCCAGAAACTGTTCCATTTCTATCTGAAAAAATTCTCACTTCCGCTACTTCACCTGGTGCTCTAATAAGCTCCATAAATTCTTCTATTTTATTTGGATTCCTGTCACTCAAAAAATATCATCCTTTCAGTAAATTTATTATATAAAGGAAGAGGCTGATTGCCCCTTCCTCCATTTATTTTTACAGTCCTTTTATCGTTTCAACAGTATTGTAAGTGCGGCCCTGTTTTTGTCTATTTCCAACTCTTACCTCTATTTTTTTATCAACGAATTTTGTTAGATCAAGATACTCATCAACCCCAGGTTTCTCTATTCCCAGTTCTCTCAGCGTTGCTGAAAGATTCGACATCTCGTGAAAATTCAGGTTGTCAAAACGCTTAACTATAACTTCGGTTCCCTCTTCAGTCACAATCAATATGTCAATCACTATTACTTCCCGCATTCCTGACTTATTATAGTCGGAGGGATATTCTTCTAATTTAGCTTCTACGATCTCTCCATCATACCAACCTGGAGTAAGCACAGGATATTTTTTACTTCTATTTCTTCTCTTTATTAACTTATCATCACTTTTGCTTTCTTCAGAGTTTTTTCCTTCATTCTTGTCTCCATCGTCATCATTACTGAAAATCTTTATTTTTTTAGCACACATATACTATTTCCCCCTTTAGTTTTAGTTAGAACTATTCATAATCGTTTTTGCAACTCTCTTTTGATCTAAAAAAATCTTAGCGTCCGCTATTTCAATTTGCTCAATATATTTTTTAAAGTTAATTAAGATTTCTAAGTAGTCTTCAAGTTCATTAACTTCTGGAAGATCTAAATAGAAATCTGCTATTACAATAGGTTCATCTTCTATTCTCAATTTGAAGACATCATATGGTTGAAAAGTCAGTTTTTGTAAGTGCTCTGCTATTGAAAATGTTGCAATATTAGCACCTATTCCCTCGATGCATTTTAATGGAGTACCTTCAATATCTCTAAAATAACAGGAAAATCTATATATTTCATTACGATTAGTGAGTAACTTAATTTTCTCTAGATCTGAAATAGTTAGTTCGAGTTCTTCATACTTATCCAGTAAATTATTCAATTTTTCAGCTTCTTTTAAAATATTCTTTGGACTTTTTTCTGTTCTCATAATATATAATTCCTCCTAATTTTTTAATCCATTGAATAAATAACTTTAAGCTTACAGCCTAAACACTTGATTTAATCTTGGAGAACTTTAAGAACTTTGCAATCCTACAATATTTAGTTTTACGATCAGTGTTTATCGCCTCCTTTTTAATACTCATTACGTAACACGTTTTATATAAATCAAAAAAATATTGTCTTATTTGATTAAAGTATAGCACTAAACATACTACGTGTCAAGTACTATACTCTAATTTTTCATTTTTTTACGTTTCTTTAAGAAATAAATCTGTAAAATACCTTGCAGATGTAAAATAAAATAAGCTCATAATAACTTTCGTTAAAGTTTCTTTTTTATCTGGCTCAATACCATCTACTATAATACTATCCAAATTATTAAACTTAATATCGGAAAAATTATTCTTATTAAACAAACTGGAAATTAATTGATTGACATGATCAAGATCAAGATAAACTTTAATTAGTTCATCTAAATTAAGATAATCTTTAGATTCTATTATTAGATCTAAATGATTCTTTATATCATCTCGATCAACGTAATTTTTCATGTTATCAATTATTAAAAAATATATTATATGCTCAGTAGAATATTCAGCTTGATTAGGTGCAGTTTTTTCAGGCTCTGGTATTAAACCCTTTTCAATGTAATACGTCAGCTGCCTTTTAGTATAATCTTTATCATATTGCTTTAAAATTTCATGTACATCTCTATATTTCAGTTTTTCACCTTTTTTTTGTTTCAACTGTTCTACTATTTTACTCTCCTGATTAGGAGATAGTGTTTTTTCCATGGCAACCTTTTTTAATTTTTTACTAATCAGATCAGTAGCTGTCATAAGTTAACCTCCTCTTTTTATTAATAATACCACGTAGTAAGTATTATTTCAAGTAATATATGTATTTTTTCCAAAAAAAGAACACCTCTCGGTCAAGGTATTCTTTTTCAATCGTTCTACAGGTAGCGATCAGGAAGAAGTGAGAGTATCTTTTCTGCTGACAGACTTGAGCTACTAGCTACTCTTTCAGCTGCCTCTCTTGCTTCCAAACCTTCCAGGATGAGAATGAGAACTCGAATTAACAAAGGCCAAACATTATTCGTCAAACTACCGCCTCCTTTCCTTTATTTCTTGTCGTACTTCCGACAACGGCTTAGGTTCAAAATGCAGATCTCTTTCAATCCCGAGTTCAAAAACCCGAATACTTTTCATCTCAGAAAGACAAAAAATCCCAATTTCAAGGAAATCACCATCTACAAGTCCCCAGAAATGATCATCACTGTATCCTGCAGTAAACCAGGTCCAATCAGCTAAAGGATGGAAGTATTTTACATACACGATCGGATCATCTGACTTTTTAGCTTCTTCGATTGATGGTAGCTTTTCCTCCAGTTTCTTAGTTAGCAGTTTCATTTTCCGCTCCTTTCTTTATGCAATTAATTTACCAATCTTATCTTTTAGCGACATATCATCTACATATCTGACCGGCATTATTATCGCTTTTACCTCATCATTCTGGCAGACGAAAAGGGGCTCTATTTTTCCTGCAGCTTTGTAGATATCACCCAGCTCCAGCAGAAATTCATACTTTCTTAGAAAAATTGCCAGCATATCTTTAACCTTGTAGATCCTAGCCTCTTTCTTTTGGTCACGCTTTAGGTAGAAGGGAGTAATTTCAACCTTCGCTTCTGCATTTTTCACTTTGTCGATTATTCTCAAAGCATTGACGTCTGTACTCTCAAAATCATCTCCAGACTTAGAAATTGCTCCAGTAAAGTGTAGAGGGATATTAGCAGTGGATTTGAAGCTGTTATACTTTGAGAAAAAATCAGTGAATTCTTTTTCATCCATTATTAGCATGATGTATGTGTCAGAAACTGCGTATTTAGCATTTTCCAGCGGTGATATTATTAGATTAGTACTTTTCCTTACCAGTGATGCTATTTTTGCTCCATCAATCATTATTTTCAACCTCCCGACTATTCATAGATTTTATAAATTCTATTTCTTCATTTGATAATGAATTTTTTATCCACTCTATCTCATCTATAATTTCAAGATACTCTGATAGACTTAAAACAAATATACCCCATTTAGGATAGCTTTATTGTTGATATTCATAGATTATTACATACTTCTCATCATCAGACATTAAAGCCCGATGAATTTTTCCATCATTATTTATATTTGCAACTGCTGTTTTACTATCTCCATATTCAAAATTCAAATTCACTTTTGCAGCCTCCTTTTTGATTATCAATTGCCAGCTTTCTCAGCTAGCCGGCTTTCCAGCTTAGTCGCCTTATTAGCATCAATTATTATTACTCCAGCAATTTTATGATTATTCCAATTATGATCTCCATTGTGTCTTATTCCTCCTCACTCTTCTTTCGGAAATTTTTGAGCTCACTTTCAAGCTCTGGATCTGAAATGTAAGTATATAACATAGTTGTATTTAATTGGGAATGGCCAAGACTCCGCTGCACTAATCTTATATTTTTAGTCTGTCTCAAAAGATCTGTAGCGAACGTATGTCTGCACGTATGAGGGCTTATATTCTTTTCTATTTTTGCCTTTTTTGCGTATCTCTTTACCATGTCTTGAACATAGCGGTTGTCCAGTTTATTCCCCAAAGTGCCCTTGCTCATAGCGGTGAAAACATATTCCATTCTACCTGTTTTTTCAGTCTGCCTCTGCTTCCAGCTTTTCAGTAGCTCAAGATCTTCTTCCGATAACCATAGGATCCGGTCCTTTGCTCCCTTACCTTCAACTACTTTGAGATTTCCTGTCATCAGAGAAATATTTTTCCACTTCAGCCCAGTTGCTTCTGAAAGTCTTAGACCAGTATCCAGCATCAATTTCAAGAGCAGATGATTCCTCTGTCCAGTGATGTATCTCGGATTGGGCTGTGCCAGAAGTCTTTTCTGTTCCTCTTCATTCAAAACATTGGGCAATTTCTTCTGCCTCACAATTTTTCCTCCTTTTTATGCTATTTTGGGAAATAGCTCGTATTTCTTAACTTTTTCGAGTACATCTACGTCAATTTTGATGCTTAGCTATCTTGATTAGGAATTACGAGCTATTTTACGTTTTTCGAGATTTTTCAATTTCACCTTACCAGCTCATTTCCTCCTTCAAACTGACAAATTCATCTCGGCCAATTATTACGTGATCCACCAGCTGGATCTCCAAAATTTTTGCGGCCTCGGCTAGCTTTTTAGTGATTTTTTTATCGTCTGTAGAAGGAGTAGCATCACCGCTTGGATGATTGTGAATTACGGCAATTGCTTTTGACATAGCTTTTACTGCAGGTCCAAAAACTTCTCGTGGTGTGACCAAACTATTACAGACGGTCCCTCTGCTGACTATCTTCTCAGCCATGATCTGGCTCTGTACATTGAGCAGCAGGATCCTGACTTCTTCCTGTTCCAGAAACTGCATTTCTTTGCAGTAGTTGAAAACATCAAATGGATTATGAATCTTAGTAGTTTTTTTCTTTTCAGCTTTTAGTATTCTCCTTATGATTTCAGCAACAGCTGGTATTTGTTCACTCTTCACCTTACCTATTCCTTTGTACTTCTGTAACTCTTTGCTATAAGTTTTTAGGATTATCTCTTCCAGTGAGTTGTATTCCTGGAAAAGTTTAGCTGCAGCTGGTTCTGAAATTAGTGTTCCAAGCAGCATTTGGTCATCAAATTCTTTGTAGTCTAGCATTTTTCTTTGCTCCTTCCTTAGTTTTAGTTTAGAATGGTAGTTCATGATCTTCATCCAGCTCAGCTTTGTGTCCCCTGTGGTATTTTTCGATCTCCACAGCTTCATCTCTAAAATAATCTTCAATTTCTTCATCATGGGCTCCCACCTCAGAAAAGTAGGTCATCATACATTCGTTGTCCAGCAGCAGGCCGATCCTGTAGAAACTTATACTTTCCAGCCTGTATTCTTCAACATATTCCAGAGAGCAGCCGAGCAGTCCATCATCTTCCGGGTTTAGCCCTAGCAGAGAAAGATCCCGAAGGTTGTCCCCCTTCTCCAGCACAATTACGAAACCTTCCAGCCACCCCAGTCTGAATTGGTCCAGTGTTTCTCCATTCCGGCCCAGTGCTTCAAAGAGCTTCAGAAAGTAGTCCTTGATCCATTGCAAATACTCCTCATTCAGCACCTCTGTGTTTCCCAGCAATTCAACATCTTCAAATGTTTTTATTATCCTCATACTATCCGCTCCTTTTTGTATTAGTTTTAACGTAGAAATAGGGAATAGCCCAACTAGGAAGCTATTCCCTTCACTTTAATGATATATGTTTATTTAGTCTTTCATTTCCTTTTTTTACTATTTAACATATAAAAAAGACCCATGCCCTCATCAAAAGGCATAGGTCATTAGTCTTAGTCCAGATGTTTTGCAATGTAGTGCTTGATTGCCATATTTACCAGCTGAGTGTAACTATCTATCACATTTTTGTTTTTTAGCAGCTCCATCTTCTCTCTAACTGGCTTTTCCAGGTAGGTTGTAACTCTGGTGTGAACTTCTTCAAAGCTTTTCTTTTCTCTACGCTTTTTCAGTTTCTCCTTCAGATCCGTTTCTTTATCCTTTGCTTTCGACATCTTTTTCAACTCTGGTTTATTATTTACCTTCACTTTTTTAGGCATCAAAAATCCCCCTTAGAATTTTAGTTTCACCTAATGCAGCCGCTGGATCATTTCTTCAATTACTCTTTCAAACTGACTCAATGTTCTTGGCCTCCATGGCAGCTCTCGCATTGCCTCCTGACTGAATTGGACATTGGGAATGGCTGTATCTACTCCGATGTATTCTTCAAAGAAGAGATCCGGGTAGGTTCTTTTGTATTCTGCAAGCATTCTATCAGTTAGATTTCTTCTCAGATCCACTTTGTTAGCCAATATTCCCAGCACTTCTAGCTTAGTTTCTGTCTCCAGCTGCAATTGTTTTATCTCCAGCAGAAAACTGATCAGGTTCTTTAGTGAAAGCTGCTGTGCTTCTGCAATGATTAGCAGCTCATCACTGACAATGTAGCCAGCTCTCGAAAGCTCAGTCAGACTCGGTGGATGGTCCAGAAGAACAAAATCATAGGTCTCCTTCAGCTCTCCTACTATTTCTGCCAGAGTATTGCTGACACCTGTCTGTATTTCATCTACTCTAGCTGACCCAGGTATGTTTTCTTGTCTCCTTTGCCGGGCAGCTCAATTATTACTTCTTCCAATGCTTTCTGGCCGGTTAGCAGATCGAAAAGATTACTATCCTCATTCTGGCTCAGGTTGATGTCAGTCAGGTCAGTCTGTGAATCCAGGTCCAGCATTAACACTGAGTAGCCTGCATTAGCTAGTTCCTCTGCTATTACTGTGGTTAGAGTTGTTTTTCCAACTCCACCTTTTCTGTTAGAAATACTTATTGCTTTTGAACCGAGCTTACTTTCAGCTTTAGTTGTTATTATTTTTTTAGGCACTATTCTTCCTCCTCTCCCTACGTAGACCGTCTACGTATACAGTTTACGTCTACGTTTACTTTATTATTTTGTTAGTAGAGAAAGAATTTGATTGGTGGAGCAGATTAAAAAGTTAGTTGTTTAGGCTGGAGAGTGATGTTTGGGTTGGATTTCTTAGGTGAATTGAGAATCGATCGAAGAAAAAGATTCAGAAGTGGAATTTGTAAGTAGTTGAGAGATATTTTTGTACCTAGAATGCCAGCATTCAAAGCTTTCATGACATAAAAAAACCCCATTCTCTCAGCAATCACACTGAAAAAGTGGGGTTATCATTGTCTATCAAATATTATAAAATTTTATAATTAGCTTAACTTAAAACTTCACATTTCTTTATCTCAGTTTTAAGATAGTTAAAATACTCCTGCAGTTCTTTTTCCTCTTCAGCTGTTAGTTCTTCATCTCTTACTTTTACTGCTGTAGCTCTCATATTTCTCAGCTTCCACTCTACTTCAGTGAGTTTATTCTGCCTGCTCTTCACTTCTGATCTTTTATTTTCAGCAATTTTTAATTTAGACTTTACTTCTTCTTTTAATTTCTTTATTATCTTCAACAGCTCAACTGCTTTTATTTGCATTTTAATCATTCCTAAGTATTCATACTTTTAACTTCTAATATAGTTAAATCTGCTCATCCAAAACATGCTCTTCTTTCTTATCTTCAGCATAGATAAAGCGATCTGAACCGGAGGCAGTCATTTTAAGGCTAACTTTACCGATTCCGAATTCTTCGTTAACTTGCTGCTGAATGGCAGATTGAATCTCTGTTAAATTATATTCTCCCGGATCTATTTTTACAGCTCTATTACGATTATTGTGGTTAATAAAAAAGATATTATTGCTGTCGTTAATTTTAATCGGTCTTTTAACCGCATCATGGACTGCAATATCTTCTAGATCATAGGTGACTTTGGCTGGCTGCTGTGATTTGGTAAATCTGTCACCTTTTTCTGATTGAGCATCATTTTTTTCAGGCTGGTTTAATTTCTGGACAAGGAGATTTTTGATTTGGGTTAAGACAGAATTTGTTTTTTCTACAGCAGACATTTTTGGTCACCTCTTTTTGTATTCTTCTAATAATTCCTGATTGAAGTCTTTTAACTTCCCAAGATATTCTACCATTTCTACTTCTAAAAGATCTCCCAGATAATCATAATTCTCATTCTGCAGGGCTACCATAGCTCTGTTTAGTGCCTGGGTAAAATCAGATAGTATCTTATTACCTTTATCTTTTAGCTCTTCATTATCTATTAAAGACATTATACCATTAATAACTTCAAGATACCATTGAATACCTTCTAGAGTCTTATCCAGCAGCTCAGAAGCATCTGCTTCTTTCCCATTTTTGAAAAGTTCTGCTGAATTATTCAAAGCATTTTTCAATTTAGGCAGGTAGTCTTCTGCTTCTTTAAGGGTTTCTGTTATTAGCTGTTCTACTTTTTTGCTTTTGAACTTTATCTTGTCTATCCTCTCAAGATTAAGTTCATTTTCCTGAAAATATTCTAAGGAAACCTCAACTTCATCCAGATGGATGGTATCAATTATTTCATTTTCTAACTTTGATTCAACCAGTTTTAAAATATCATTTTTATCTTTTACATCTTCTGCTTCTATTACATTTTCGTTTATATAAATATACATAGATTTATCCTTTCAATAGTCCAATAGTTTTTCAACTAAATCATTGATATCTTGTCCTTCTATATCATTTATCATTGGTTTCTTTTCATGAAGATATGTAACAATCTGTGCTGAATTATTATCAACATCTAATATAATTTTTGCAGTCTCAAAACCTTTTTTAATATCTAATTTATCAATTAAATATTTATTTTCCTTATTAACTTTTTTTAATAACTTATTATTCCTTTTGTCAAAACCGACGTCTAACAACTTCTCTATAATATCATTATCCAAATTGACTACCTCCATAATATAGTTAAAGGAGACCGGTATCTATTCAGCTCACCAATCTCCTCACAAATTACTAATTGCTATCATATTTACATCATACTGCTTACAGTAGATCCTCCCATTCCCTGAAGCTGACTCATCATCCAGCTCTGCTGACTCTTCATTTCTGAGATAGCTTCTTCCATAGCAGCAAACTGCTGAACATATCTTTCACGAGTCATCTCTACTTTTCGCTGTACATCAGCTATATCATCATTCAATCCATCTATCCGGGTATCATAGAAGTCAAGTCTTCTTGGAATCAAACCGGTATTTGACTGAAGAACCTGGTCAAGGTAGCTGTCCATCCTAACGGCCATACCATCATAACCCTCGCTATCAGATTCTGCCTGAAATAAATTCATAGTCTCTTCTGGATTGGTCTCTAAAGCTTCAGTTAGCTTGGCACTATCTAAACTCATTACCCCATCTCTATCAATCTCAATTCCAATAGAGTTTAAAGTTTGATAATTACCTGTGTCTTTAACTTTAGAAGTTACAAGTTCTCTCAACCTCATCTGCAGTCTCATTACTGTTCCATCACCCTGCAGTATTCCACCTTCTTCAGTTTCAGCATCATAACCACTTTTGCTGTCCATAAAATCCATTACACTATTGTACTGATCTACAAAAGCCTGTACAGCTTTAGTAGCTTTACCGGTATCTTTAGCAACTGAGATAGTAGCTGTACTACCTGCAGCAGCTTCTGGATTAATACTAAAGGTCATACCAGCTACAGCATCAGCAATTTCATTGCTGGAACTTGTAATCCCTGTAATACCATTGATTTCGACTTTTGCATCAGTGGCTGCTTTTTCATTAGTGAAATAACCATTAGTAGTATCCAAAATACCTAAATCTTTCAGAATACCATTGTTATCTGAGATGGTTGGAGTAGAACCATCACTACCATCCAGAAGTGCGTTTTCAACACCAGTTTTTTCTGCTTCTATGACCAGTACATCATCAATAACAGAAGCTGAATATCCTGAATCAGCATCATTAATTTTAGAGCTAATATCACTCAAAGAATCTCCTGTACTGATGTTTACATCTGTACCATTTAGGGTGATTACATCATCTGCAGCGGCACTAAAACCAGTCTTTCGTGCTCCAATCAATCTTTGTGCTGTAGCTACCTGATTTACTGTAATATCATAATTGGCTTCATTAGCACTATTGGCTGCAGTTGCTGTAACTACATCCTCATTACTGCTGCTGGCAGTTCTGGAATTATAGGTTGAAGATAATTTGAGATCAGTTAACTTGTTTTCTAAATTATCCAACCTGCTGTTGATATCTCTCCAGGCACCTTTAGTCTGCTCCAGTTCTGATATTTCCTGCTGATAATTATAGATTGGACGCTGTTCTAATTGAACCAACTGATTTATTATTGAGTCTGTATCCATACCGGTAGCTAAACCACCTAAACTAAGATCAGCCATCTTAACACCTTCTTTCTAAACTTTCTCATCAATTAAAAGTCCTACCATTTTATGAATTCTTGCCTGTAAATCAAGCATTTCTTCCGGCGGCAGTTCTTTTATAACTTCCTGTGTTTTTAAATCGACTATCTGTACCATAAGTTTATCTGTTTTATCATGTATTTTAAATGCCAGATCCTCTTTTACTTTTTTTACTATCTCATTAATATCACTTACTGATTCTTTGACATCTTCTTCAAGCTCTTTTTGATTATATTTTCTTTCTTCCTGAAGAGAGTCGGGTTTATTATTACTGCTATTATTACTTCTTTTACTAGTTTGATCTTTCTGAATGCTGTTTACTTGCTGCTTTGGTAGAGAATCTATTTGTTCTACTTTCATAATAGCGTTTCACCCTTTCTTAAAAAATAAGCCAGCCGGAAAACCGGCCGGCTTTATTGGTAGTCTATATCTATATTATTCTCTTCAAGAAATTAACCGAGTAACTGAAGTACTCCCTGAGGTAGCTGATTAGCCTGAGCCATCATAGCAGTACCAGCCTGACTTAAAATCTGATTCTTAGTGAAAGCCATCATTTCTTTAGCCATATCAACATCAGAGATTCTGGATTCAGCAGCTGTTAAGTTCTCTTCAGCTGTATTTAGGTTATTGATTGTGTGATCTAATCTATTTTGATAAGCACCTAATTTAGACCGTTCTGCTGAAACATTAGCAATTGCATCATCAAGAGATTTAATAGCATCTTGAGCGCCAGCTTCACTTGTAACATCAATACCTTGTACTCCTAAGTCACTTGAACCCATACTAGACATACTAATTGTCATTGTTTGTTCAGCATTAGCTCCAATTTGAGTTGAAAGCGAATTTTGAGTTACATCTACATTACCCCGCGCACCTGCTGTACTAGCTGCTGCAGTAGTTGTCAATTTAACTTCCAATCCTTTAGCATCTCCAGTACCTGTTAATGTAACTCCTTTGCCACTTGCAGTAGCTCCACCAATAGTACCAGCAACATCTACACCAACATCAGTAGTATCAGTTGTAGCATCAGTAGTTAAACCCATTTCACTTGTTACAGCACTCGCAGTTATAGTTAGTGATGCTTCAGAACCATAATCATCTGTACTTAAATCTAAACCAGTATTATCACCTGTAACAGTTACTCCAATATTAGCATTGTTAACTGCATTTTTGAAATTAGTTGCAGTGCTAGCGGCATCTGTATTATCAAAATCAAAAGAAATAGAGTTACCATTAATTTCAACTGTTTTACTTCCAGAAGCTACTGCGGAAAAAGCAATAGCGGCACCTGTAGAGGTAGCTTGTTCTGCTGCAGTAGTTGTCACAACAGCATAAGACCCTGATTTAGTTTCAGGGGTAGCTGATGCAACATCAACATTGGCATTACTAGCAAAATTAACTTTTGCACCTGAATCACCATTCAATAATTTTTTAGTATTAAATTCTGTATTATTTGCTATTCTATTAACTTCAGCATTTAATTGGTCAACTTCTTTTTGAATTTCTTCCCGATCAGCAGCTGTGTTTGTATCATTCGCAGACTGAATGGAAAGCTCTCTCATTCTTTGTAAGATTGAATGAGTTTCTTTTAAAGCACCCTCTGCTGTTTGAATCATAGAAATACTATCCTGTGCATTTCTCTGTGCCTGTGAAAGACCATTAATCTGAGCCTTCATTTTCTCACTGATTGCTAAACCCGCAGCATCATCAGCAGCACGATTAATTCTTTTACCTGAAGAAAGTCTTTCCAACGATTTACTTAAGTTACTCTGTGTGTTTTTTAGCTGGTTGTATGAATTCAACGCAGCAACGTTTGTGTTAATTCTCATTATTTATTCCTCCTTGAAATTTTGTGTTGTTCCTGGCATCCTTGCCAGTTCATCTAATTTGTTTTGGTTATATAATCACCTCCACAGCAACACTTCGGCCGATAGTGCTGCCAGCAGCGGTGTTTTAGTAACCATTACAACTATGGTATTTCTTAACTAAACCATAGTTATAAAAGTAACTAAAAATTTATATTTTATCTAATAAAATCTACTAAAGACTGCTGCATAATTCTTGATCCAGAAGCTAAAGAAGCTCTGTAAACTGTTTCTTCCATCTTTAATTCTGTTATTACTTCAGCTAAGTCAGCATCTTCATTTTTAGATTTTAAATCTCTTAAATGTACTTCATTTGCTTCTAATCTATTAATAATGTTTCCTGTCCGCTGCAGTTTTCCCCCAACTTCAGATCTTAATTCTGCATAATTATTAATTGCAGTATCCATTGCAT
>Ga0208561_100136_pt1 | contig 19482 bp, 13 predicted proteins | sample Shrwel1BS1Day9_FD_187536 | JGI IMG/M metagenome (GOLD analysis project Ga0208561, IMG submission 187536) | Subsurface microbial communities from deep shales in Ohio, USA - Utica-3 well 1 S-1-Day9 (SPAdes) (version 2) ... | reverse complement strand
AAGCGCAGTTCTTCCTTGAGGCGCCACTGCAAGGCCTTGTTCAGGAAGGGGCGTTCGATGTTGCGGTAGTGCACCACTGGAATTCGACCGTTGAGATGTTCAAACAGCGTGTCCAGCACTTCCGAAAGATCCGGGGCCTCATCAATGTCGCTGTGGGTGATGCCATGGATGGTGATGGATGTCTGCTCCAGGGGTTCGTGGGGGCGCACCACCTGGTGCCAGGCCTTGCCAAGCTGTATGCCTTCGAGGGTGAAGGGCACCAGGCCTATGCTGACGATGGAGTTCTGATCGGCGTCCAGCCCCGTGGTTTCGAAATCCAGGGCCAACAACGGCACTTCCCGGATGGGGGTGTCCGGGCTTGGGCAGCCGGCCTCGTAAAACGAGCGGACGCGGGGATCGCGGGCTTGCTTCGCCAGCTCCCGGTAGCGCTCAGGCCAGTTGGCCCTGGTGGTTTCTGACATCACCGCGTACTCCCCGCGTTGTAGCGGAATCGCAGGAACTTCTGGGCGTTGCTGACGATCTGGAAGGCGTCTTTGAGGTGGCTTCGCTCAAACGGGGACAGATCTTCCGGCCGCACGTTGTTGTCTGGCTCCCGCCCTTCCTCGATGGCCAGTGCCTGGTGGCGAATGCGAACGATGGAGATGAATTCCAGGGCATCGCGCAGGTTACCGGCATCGTCTTCCAGCATCAGGCTGGTCTGGGCGATGTCCCGCAGTCGTTCAAAGGAGTTCTGGGAGCGGGAGCCGCAGGCCAGGGCATGTACGCGGATCAGGTCTGAGACCGGGGCTGTGCCCCGGCGTTTGAGATTGAAGCTCTTCTGATGTTTGCCATCCTCTTCCAGAACAAAGGTGCGGAAGAAACCCAGGGGTGGCGTTCGATTCAGGGCATTGCGGGCCAGGAAGGTGAGGAAACGCTGACTGCCGCTGGCTTTGCGCACAATCAGTGTTTTGAGTTCTTCGGCAAAGCGGGTTTCTCCGTGGATACCGTCGAGGTCGAAGAAAATGTTGCTGTTGAGCAGGGCCTCGGCTTTCGGGTTTTCGATCCAGTCCGTGAAATACTGCTTCCAGACCCGTAACGGCTGTCGCCATTTCACGTTGGTGGCCATGATGTCGCCGGTGCAGTAACTGTAACCGCATTCCGCCAGACCGTCGCTGACGAATTTGGCCAGCGCCTGGAAGTATTCATCGTGCTCTTCGGGCACAAAGCTGTCATCCAGCACCAGGGCATTGTCCTGGTCGGTGACCACCAGTTGCTCATCCCGGGCCATGGAGCCCAGCGCCATGAAACAGTAGGGCACCGGTGGTGGGCCCAGCTTCTCCTCCCCCAGTTCCAGCAGCCGCTGGCTGAAGCTGCGGCCAATACCCGCCATGGCGCTGCCAATCATGTGGGAGTTGGCGTCTTCATTCACCAGCCGCACGAAACTGTCGCGAATATCCAGGCTGAGCTTTTTCAGTCCTTTGACATCCTGCTGATGGTAGATGTTACTGACCAGGTACAGGCTGCTCTGGCTTTCGTATTTCACGATGTCGGATAACGCCACGACGCCCCGGATTTCCTCGCCTTCCATCACCGGAAGATGGTGCACGTTGTTGTGCAGCATGGTGAGCATGGCTTCAAAGATATAGCTGCGGGCGCTGATGGTGATCAGGTCTTCGGACATGATGTCGCTGATCGGCGTTTCCGAGGCCAGGGCGTTGGTCACGGCACGGGTTCGCAGGTCCCGGTCGGTGATGATGCCTTTTAGTCGATGCTGGTTCTCGGCGTCATCCACCAGCAACAAGGCAGAAACTCCGTGATCTGTCATGATCCGGGCCGCTTCCTGCAGGCGGACGGTGGCCGGCGCGCAGACCGGCTGACGGGAGATCAGCCGAGTTACCTTGGCGGTCATCAGTTCGTTGGATTTAGCCTGTCGGGAGACAGCGGTGCGCAGTCGGCTGCGGTCCTCGACTTCCACGAAATCGGCGAAGTTTTCGTCGTTTTCCCACAGGTATTGGAAGGTTTCAAATGGGATCTTATAGACGAGGGTGTCTTCCAGTGCCTTGGCGGGGAAGCGCACCTGTTGGTTGCGCAGCAGGCCGAACTGGCCAAAAATCTCGCCTTCGCTGACCCGGTTGTACAATTCGCCCGAGCGCCGGTAAATCTCCACCGCGCCGCTGCGCACATAATGCAGCCAGTGGTTTTGCTGTTTGAGTTCGAGGATGTTGGTGCCGGCCCGGTAGTAGGCTACTTCAATACTGCCGACAATACGTTCAAGCATCTCTTCAGGCATTTCATCGAAGGGCGGGTATTGGGCAATGTGATTGCGAATGTCGAGCAGTTCTGCCTGCATGGGCTCTCCGTGGTGGTCGCCGTAGTCCCTGATTTTGGGGTCGTTGTTGTCTTTGGCCAAACTATAGCAGCTGTCGGTTTTCATGGTGTACCTTTGCAGCCTTGGGGCAGCTTTGGCATAGGTGGGAGTTTGGAATAATGGTCAATAAGTTACTGGTGATCGGAGGGATTCGCTCCGGCAAGACAGCCCTGGCCGAGCAGCGGGCCCAACAGGCGGGTGGTGCCGTGGTGTACGTGGCCACCGCAACCGCCGGTGATGACGAAATGGCCCGTCGAATTGAGCGCCACCGCCGCCAGCGACCGGACGACTGGGGGCTGGTGGAAGAGCCCATGTGCCTGGGTGAGGTGCTGGCGGATTTTCGCAAGCAGCCTTGTGAGCCACCGCTGCTGCTGATCGACTGTATGAGTCTGTGGATGAGCAACCTGCTGTTGGCCGGGGGTGAACGCTTCGCCGAGGAGCGCGAATGCTTTCTCGAGGAAGTGAGGGCTTACCCGGGTTCCCTGGTGGTGGTGACCAACGAAGTAGGGTTGGGGACGATCGGGATGGACGCCCTCACCCGTCGGTTTGCCGATGAACTGGGCTGGATGAACCAGGCGCTGGCCGAGCGCTGCGATGAGGTGGTGATGTCCGTGGCGGGGCTACCACTGACGCTCAAGGGTTCGGCCCAGGAGTGAGGCTGAGCATGCTGCGGAAGGTGCCAAACTCGGACTGATCCACGCGGATACGGGTGCGACAGCCATAGGGCACGGCCAGGCCGGTGAAGGATCTTGCCAGGGGAATGCCCAGGATGTCGGCCAGCACCATGCGGATAACCCCGCCGTGGCAGACCACCAGTACTTTTTGTCCGGCCAGGTGCTCCTGCCAGTGGTTAAAGGTGTCTGTTACCCGCTGGTGAAAGTCGGTTACCGGCTCGCCTCCCGGTGGAATGTGGTGGATGGCGTCCCGCCAGAATTTGTCCAGCTGGTCGCCATAGCGCTTTTGGACCTGCTCGGCGGTCAGTCCTTCCCATTCGCCAAAACCGATTTCCCGAAGGTTGTCTGCAATATGCAGCGGAATGTTCCGTTCTTCGGCGAGCTTTTCCGCAAAACGCCTGCACCGGGCCATGGGGGAACTGACAATGACCTCCCAATGGTCCTCATCGGTCACCGCCGCCTGCATCTGCTGCCAGCCTTTGGTGCTTAGCGGGTCGTCCTTGCTGCCCCGGAACATGGGGCCGCCTTCGGGTTCGCCGTGGCGGATCAGGTCAATGATGGTGGTGTTCACTCAGGCTCCGGGTTTGTCGCTGACGCCGGCATCGGCAAAGGTCGCCATCTGATTATGCAGGGCGCAGGCTGTGCGCAACAGGGGGACGGCGACGGCGGCACCGCTGCCCTCGCCCAGGCGCATGCCGAGGTTCAGCAGTGGTTGAGCGTCCAGTGCCTTCAGTACCGATTGGTGACCTGGTTCCGCCGACTGGTGGCTGAACAGCAGCCAGTCACGAACGCCGGGCTGGATGTGGGTGGCCACCAGGGCCGCCACCGAGACAATGAAACCATCCACCAGTACAGGCACCCCGCGTGCGGCACAGCCCAGGGTCGCGCCGGCCAGGGCGGCAATTTCAAACCCGCCGAGGGACGCCAGTACCGCCAGTGGGTCGCGGTTGTCGCCATGGCGATCCAGGGCGGTTTGTACCACCCGTGCCTTGTGGCTGACGCCCCGGGCGTCCAGGCCGGTTCCGGGCCCTACCAGGTCCTGCGGCCGGTGGTCCAGCAGTGCACAGGCCAATGCCGCCGCGCTGGTGGTGTTGCCGATGCCCATGTCGCCGCCGATGAACAGCTGGGCGCGGTTGTCAGCGGCGCGCTGCGAGGCATAATCGCCGGCATTCAGTGCGTTTTGCAGCTGATTGGCGGTTAAAGCGTCTTTTTGGGCGAGATTTTCGGTAGATGGGGCGATAACCTGATGCAGCACACCGGGCAATTCCGGCACCTCGCCCACGGTCCCCAGGTTGATGACTTCCAGCTCGGCGCCCAGCTCCCGAGCCATCACGCTGATGGCCGCGCCCCCGCCGGCGAAATTGGCGATCATCTGGGCGGTGACGGCTTGCGGAAAGGCGGAAATGCCCTCCTCGCAGACACCGTGGTCACCGGCGAAGACGGAAATATGCACCCGCTCCAGGGTTGGCGTGTCACAACCCTGCAGTGCGGCAAGTTCAATCGCTACCCGTTCCAGGTCGCCCAGTGATCCAGGGGGCTTGGTGAGTACTTGCTGGCGGTCCCTGGCACGCCCGCCGTGGAGCGCACTCGGTTTTGGGGGCGGCTGTGTGCAGCTGCTGGGCAGTGGCATGGTCATTTCCTGGTGGCTGACAAAGCCAAAGATGCTGCTCCGGAGCGGTTTGGGTGTCAAGTTGCGCCGGGTGTCGGGTAGACTTCGCCCACTTCATTCAAGGAGCGTGGATAGTGGAAAACTGGGCCGTGCCGGTGATCGTCAGTATCGCGGCTGTCCTTCTCGATCATTTAGTCGGTGAACCGCGCCGCTGGCACCCCTTGGTGGGCTTCGGCAACCTGGTGGTGCGGATGGAACGCTTACTGAACCGCCGGCCGGACCAGCCTGCCCGTTCATTCTGGGCTGGTTGGCTCGGCGTGTTGATCCTTTGCGTCCCGCTTGTCGGCCTGGCGCTGGCGGCGGAGCTGTGGCTGGAAGGTTGGCCGCTGCTCGTTGTCCAAACGTCCGGGGTGGCACTGGCGGTGTCTCTCCGGGGCCTGGCTGAACACGGTCGGGCGGTTGGCGAGCCCCTGGCGCGCGGCGATATGGACGAAGCCCGCCGGCGGGTGGGCTACATCGTCAGTCGCGATGCGGCGGCGTTGGATGAGCAGGGCGTGGCTGCGGCGGCGTCTGAATCCATGCTGGAGAATGGTGCGGATGCCGTCTTTGCCAGCCTGTTCTGGTTTCTGGTCGCCGGCCTTCCGGGCGTGGTGTTGCATCGGCTGGTGAACACCCTGGATGCCATGTGGGGCTATCGCAACGCCCGGTTCCAGTACTTCGGTCGTTGTGCCGCCCGCCTGGATGACCTGATGAACTGGATTCCGGCCAGGCTGACTGCCCTGACCTACGCACTGCTGGGAAACACACGGCTGGCATTGCGTTGCTGGCGGCGTCAGGCGCCCGCTTGGGACAGCCCCAACGCCGGGCCGGTGATGGCGGCAGGGGCCGGTGCCCTGGAAGTAATCCTGGGTGGGCCAGCCCCCTATGCGTCGGGGGTAAAACAGCGCCCCGTTCTGGGTGACGGCGGGCAGCCGGGTCCGGGCACGGTGGAGCAGGCTATCCGTTTGGTCCAGCGGGGTGTCGCCCTGTGGTTTATTACTTTGATCCTGGCAGGATTGTTGGGGTGGCTGCTTTTCTGATGAGACGATGCCGATGAACGAGAAAGCGTTAGTTGAGCCGGTACCGGAGCATGGCGGTCGACTCCGGCAGGCCGCCAGGCAATGGGGCATCCCCGAGAGCCAGTGGCTGGATCTGTCCACCGGCATCAACCCGAATTCCTGGCCCATCCCGGAGATTCCGGCCCCGGTCTGGCAGAGATTGCCGGAAGACGATGACGGCCTGCCCGAGCTGATCCGTCAATGGGTCGAAGCCCCGGCAGGAGCCGCGTGCCTGCCGGTGCCGGGGAGCCAGGCAGCCATTCAGGCCTTGCCACAGCTCTATGCTCCCTGCCATGTCGGTATCCCGGTACCCGGGTATCGGGAACACGGCTATTGGTGGCAACGGGCCGGGCATACCGTGGTCCCCGTATCGCTGGAATCGGTTCCGGAAAGTGACGAGTGGCTGGCCGCGCTGGACGTCCTGGTGTGGATTCATCCCAACAACCCCACCGGCCTGGCCCTGCCGGCCGGCCAGCTGCGGGAATGGCATCGGAATTTGCAGGCCCGTGGCGGTACGCTGGTGGTGGACGAAGCATTTGTCACCCCAGGGGCTGACAGTCTCGCTATGAGTGCGGGTGTGAGCGGGCTGGTGGTATTGCGCTCGCTGGGCAAGTTTTTCGGGCTGGCGGGGGTTCGGGCCGGCGTGGTGATTGGTGATGGCTCAGTGATTACGGCTTTGGCGCAACGACTGGGTCCCTGGGCAATGAGTGGTCCGGCCCGGTACCTGATGAAGCACGCCCTGAAGGATGTGGCCTGGCAGGCCCGCACTCGCGATTCCCTGCTTGAAGGCAGTCGTCGCCTGTCCCGCCTGTTGGCCGAAGCCGGCCTCGGCGAAAGCACGGGGACCGGGCTTTTTCGCTACCTACCTCACCCGGATGCACTGGCCATTTATGAATCCCTGGCCCGACAGGGCATCCTCGTGCGACTGTTTGAACAGCCGCCTGCCCTGCGTTTTGGCTTGCCGGGAAGCGAGACCGAATGGCAGAGACTTGCCGCCGCGCTTTGCAAATGTCATTGACCAGACATTAACCGATTGTTAGCCTTTGCGCGCGTTTTCAGGTGCCCCGATGCAAAGCTGCCCGGGGTGAAACGGGAAACTGGTGCGCTCAGAGGCCCCTTTGAGTAAGTCCAGCGCTGCCCCCGCAACGGTAATTGAGTCAACCGCCATCGAACGCGCCACTGTGTCTGAGACATGGGAAGGCGATGGCCCGGGATGCCGCCGGCATCCACTCATAAGCCCGGAGACCGGCCTGTTAACACACCAAATGCTGCGGAGGGCGGCGACGGTGGGTGAAGGCCTGTGCATCCGGTGTGCCCATATTTCCTTTCTTCATCCCCGAACTCTCACCTCCGTGGCCCGATCGTTAACCGTCGTGCGGGTGTAGCGCGACCTGATGGTGAGAAACAAATATGGGTATTACCAAGGCCACCCCGGCTCTTCTGTTTTCCGGTACTTCACTGCTCCTATTGCCACTGGCGTCCGCCGTGGCCCAGGCCAACGAGTCCGAATCCTCCAATGTGTCTGACACGCTTGATCCGATCGTGGTGACCGCCACCCTTGGCCCGCGCACCGTGGGCGAGAGTCTGTCGTCGGTGACGGTGATTGATGAGGAAGAGATCCGCGAAAAGGCGCCCAATGCGTTTCAGGATCTGCTTCAGGGGCAGCCCGGGATTTCTGTTAAAACCAATGGCTCGTTTGGTAAGGCCACAAGTGTTTATACACGTGGCACGAGCAATGATTCCACTTTGTTTTTGGTCGATGGAGTTCGATTGCGGTCTGCAACGTTAGGTGGGGCTTCCTGGCAGTATTTCCCGCCGGAGCTGGTTGAGCGGGTAGAAATCGTACGCGGACCTAAAAGTTCGCTCTACGGAGCAGACGCTCTCGGGGGGGTTATTCAGGCGTTCACTCTTGATCCCGATAGGGGTCGCACAGGCTGGGTCGAAGCCGGAGTCGGTAACTTTAATACTCAGAAAACCGCTGCTGGTGTCGGGGGAACTTTTGGTGATACCCGCGTGAGCCTGAGCGGTGTTCACCGGGAGACGGACGGTACGGCCATTGTCACTGGTGGTGATGATAAGGGGTTTCGCAATACTGCTGGGGTCGGTCGCGTAGCTCACGAATTTGATAATGGCGGTGAAGTCAGCTTCATGATGTTCGAGAGTGATGGAAATACTGAATTCGAGGGTGGGGAAACGGATTTCATGCTTCGGACTACTGCGTTAAAGCTGGAAGCTCCTGTTAGTGAATACTGGCATCAATCCATTTTGTTTTCCGAGTCTAGAGATGAAACTGAAAATGAACGGACATCCGGGCCGTCTGCTTATGAGACTCGTACCCGAACTGCGCGCTGGGTTAATACTCTAACTTGGGACGTTCATGAGCTGGCTCTCGGTGCTGAGCTAATGGGTGACAAGGTGGGTGGTAGTGAGGATTTCGATGAGAATAGTCGGTCCAATGCCGCTTTATTCGGTCAATTCCGTCTGAGCTTTGGTCCAACAGATGTTCAAATGAGTCTCCGCGGTGATGATAATGAAGCGTATGGCACTAACGAAACAGGCGCTATCGCTTTAGGGCACTCTATTGATCGTGCTCACCGTATCCGTCTCAGTTATGGCACAGCTTTTCGTGCGCCTACCTTTAACGACCTATATACGCCAAGAAGTGCCTTTGCAGTCGGTGACCCCACTATCAAACCTGAAGAGTCAGAGACATATGAGCTGGGTCTGAGTGGTAATTATCAAAGCTGGTTCTGGGATACAGCGATTTTTCAGCTTGATATCGAAAATATGATTCAGTGGCAAGAAGTGAGCCCCTGGTTTTATAAGCCCCAAAATGTTGATGAGGCAAGAATTCAAGGGATTGAATTGGGGATGGGTTATGAAGCACAGGGATGGCGAGCTGGCGCGGCTGTAACATTGCTTGAACCGGAGAACCGGACGGAAGAGCGAGATCTTGAGTATCGGAGTACTCAAACGATAAAGCTTGATTTGAGTAAGCAATTAGGGGACTGGCTTTTGGGGGGAACTTTCGTAGCCGCTAATCACCGTTATGACTATGACGACTATGCGGGAACAAAGACACGGCTACCCGGGTACGGCACGTTGGACCTCCACGCAGGCTGGGCCTTTGCTCCAGGCTGGTCCAGTAAACTGACTGTTGAGAATGTTTTCGACAAGGAACGCGCAACCGCCGAATACTCCGGCGGCGGCTATTACATCACCGCCGGCCGCACCGCCATGCTGACGGTTCGTTACGACTTCCTGTAAACCGGCCACTTGCGGCTGAGGCAGCGGTATGACTCATTTCATTAAATCGGTTTGTCGCCGGTGTCTCCCCGCTCTGGCGCTGGTGCTCTGCTTCCAGTTGGGGGCAGTGCCTGGCGTGTCAGGTGCCACGGTGGTTGGTGTGGTCTCCGAGCGTTCTGCGGCGGAAATGGCTGCCGGCGCGGAGCGCTTTCTGGCGGCTCATCCTAATCACACGGTGGTTCTGCGAACGCCGGAGCAGATTGCCCGACTGGATAGCCAGGCGCTGGAAGCACTGATTCGCCCGGCCGATGCGCTGCTTCTGGCTGCCGTATTTGGTGATCAGGTGGGGCGGCTGGCCCGGCTCGTCCGGGCGCAGGAGGCACAGCGGCCGTTCCCGGTTCTGGCCATTAATGGCGACCGGGCGCTTACACGCCTGTCGCGGCTCGAGGGTCAGATCATTCTGGAAGGGCTGGATGACGCCAGCCTGAACGATCTGATGAAAGCGCCGGAGCCTGGCGCTGAGGTCGGTGCCCACCGTGAGGGACTGCGCGAGCAGTTTCCCCGCCAGGTGCCCTGGCTGGAAGGCCGTGGGCTTTATCAGGGGCGTACGCCGGAGCATCTGGATGCCCTGCTTCGATGGCTGCTGGTCCAGGCCGGGCATGATCTGTCTGTCCCGGATTTGCCGCCCCGTTCACTGATTCGTTATTACCGTAACGGCAAAGCGGTGGAGCAGGCAGCGGATCTCGATCTGCAACCCGGTCCGGTGGTGACCCTGCTGGATCTGGACAGTGGTGACCGGCCCGGCGACCGTGCTTTGCTGGATGCGACCTGCGCCGCCCTGGAAGCCCGCGACATCCAGTGTTTTGCCATTCTGTCCCGCTGGGGCGGCGCCAGCCTGGAAGCGGTACGGACACTGGATAAGACCATCGGGCCGGCAACGCTTTCCGGCATCGTCAGCCTGCAGGACTTCACGGTGGGCGGGGGCGAGGGCCGCCGTCAGGTCACCGAGGCATTCACCCGCCTGAACGTGCCGGTGATCAAGGGGCTGCGCCTGGCCTCCCGGACCGCCAACCAGTGGCGGTTGTCGGTGGATGGGGTGCCGGCGGACAAGGTCCACTACAAACTGGCTATGCCGGAGTTGCAGGGCGTCAGCCAGCCGATGGTCCTGGCGACCGCCAGGCCAGAGGTAATTGATGAACAAACCGGTGTGGCTCTGACCGTGACCCAACCGGTGCCCGAGCGGGTGGCGGCGGTGGCCGACCGGCTGAAGCGTTGGCACACCCTGCAAAGTAAAGCCAATGCGGATAAGCGTGTGGCTATTATTTACTACAATCATCCGCCGGGCCGTCAGAACATCGGGGCCGATAATCTGGACGTTCCCGCTTCCCTGTACGAAATGCTGACCTGGCTGAAGCAGGAGGGCTACAACACCGGGCCTTTGCCGGCCAGCCCGGCAGCCCTTCTCGACCTGATTCAGCAAAAAGGCGTCAGCCTGCCGGACGACCCCCGGGCCTTGAAGGAAATGGCAGGCGAAGTGGCAGGCATGGACAGCGCCACCTACCGACGTTACCTCGCCTCCCTGCCAGCCGTGGTACAGGAAGAAATCACGCATGGCCCCCTGGGCTATCTGCATGAGCGCCTGGAACAGGCTCTGTCCATGGGTGAAAGAGAGCTGGCCAATGGGCTGCTCAACCGTGGCGTTCGTGACCTCCGGCATCTCATTGAGCATGTCCAGCACCCGGCCCGCAAGCGGGCACTGGCGCGCCTGGATGATTACGAAGCGCTCTGGAAAAAACGCCTGAATGAAGGTGGCCACCGATCTGCCCTGCTCGCCAGTCGCAAGGCTCTTGCCGAGACCGGCATCCCCGGGCTCAAAGGCTGGGGCGAGGCACCAGGGCAGTCCATGGTGGTGGATGGCCGCATGGTGTTCCCGGGCCTGCGATTTGGCAATATCTTCATCGGACCGCAACCACCCCGTGGGTGGGAAGTGAACGAAGAACTGCTGCACGCCAACACCACCTTCCCGCCTACTCATCAATACGTGGGTTTTTACCACTGGCTGCGGGATCACTATCAGGCCGATGCGCTGGTTTATGTTGGGCGACACTCCACAAGGGAATTTCTTCCGCGCCGACGGGCCGGGCTTACCGGCGATGACTACCCGGACCTGCTGGGTGGCGACCTGCCGCTCATCTATCCCTACATCGTGGACGGCGTGGGTGAGGGCATCCAGGCCAAACGCCGGGCCCTGGGGGTGATGATCAGCCACTTGACGCCACCCCTGGCAGCCACGGAACTGTACGACGATCTGCTGGAACTGCGACAGCTGGTGGAAACCTGGGAGTCCGCCAACGAACCGGACAGCCCCACCCGGGAACGGGCCCTGACGCTGCTGCGGGAAAAGATCCGGGCACTGGACATTGGAGAGGTCCTGGAACGGGAAATCGCCGGTGAAATGGGGCTGGCCGTGGAAGAGGTTTCCGTGGACGAACTCGCTCCGGATTTGTTGGTGCACGAGGCTGGGCACTACGTGACCGATATGCAGGAACACTTCATGCCGTTGGGCCTGCACGTGTTTGGCCGGGACTGGACGGATGAGATGATCGACACGTTGCTGGATTCCATGGCGGGCAAAACCGGTTCGCCGAAGCCATCTTGGCGGCAGAATCTGGAAGTTTCCCCGGCGCTGGAGCGTGAGAGCTTTCTGTCGGCCCTGGATGGTCGCTTTGTACCGCCGGGGCAAGGCAACGACCCGCTGCGCACACCGGAAGTACTGCCTACCGGGCGTAACTTCCATGCTCTTTCCGATGACCTGATCCCCACCCGCGTGGCGTGGTCGCTGGCCGAGGAGCTGGCCGTGAAAGCCCGGGGCGACAAAGACCGCAAACACGGCGACAGTGATGCCCTGGTACTCTGGGCCTCCGACACGGTGCGCGATGAAGGTGTGATGATTGCCTTTGGCATGAAACTGATGGGCATTCGTCCGGTCTGGAACAGCCGGGGCATCGTCAAGGGTCTGGAACGCCTCCCGGTCGGCGACGAAACTGACACGCCGGCGCGCCACAACGTGGTCTTCACCACCTCCGGGCTGTTCCGGGATCTGTACGAAAGCCAGCTGGTCTGGCTGGACTTGGCCTCCCGCTATGCCCTGGCCGGGTCGGCCGACACCATACGCCAGGAATATCCTGAACTGTCGGTGGCCCTGGAACAGGCCCTTTCGGTACTGCCGGTGACCATGCGGGAGCTCGGAGATGAACCCTTGGCCGTAAATGAAGTCGCCGCCCGCTGGGTGGCTGATACCCGGGAGTTGCTGGCTGCGGGAGCATCGGCAAGGGACGCCGGCGACCGGGCGGCGCATCGGGTATTCGGCACCACACCCGGCGCCTACGGCACGGGTGTGAACCGGCTGGCGTCACGCTCCGGGGCCTGGCAGGAGCGTGACCAGCTGGGCAATGCCTACCGGCGCCGCATGGGCCATGTCTATGGTAAGGGGATTCAGGGCGAACCGGCGCATCAGGCGTTTGACCAGCAACTGCAGCATGTCAGCCAGACCTACCTCGGGCGGGCCAGCCATCTCTATGGTCTGCTGGATAACGACGATGGCTTTGACTTTCAGGGTGGGCTTTCCAACGCGGTGGAACACCTGCGCGGCGAGCCACCCCGGAACCGGGTGCTGCAGTACGCCGACCCCACCAACCCCAGGGTCGATTCGCTGGAACGGGCCCTGGATGTGGAGCTGCGAGCCCGGAACCTGAACCCCCAGTGGCTCAAACCCCTGATGGAACACGGGTATGCCGGAGCCCGCACCATGGGCAGCGATTTTCTTGATAACCTCTGGGGCTGGCAGGTCACCAGTCCCCAGGTGGTGAGCTCGGGCATGTGGGACGCAGTCAACGATGTCTACATGCGGGACCGCCATGAACTCGGTCTGGATGCCTTCCTGTCGGAGGGGCACAATGTCCACGTCAAAACCCACATGCAAGCCATCCTGTTGCTGGCTGCCAAGCGCGGTTTCTGGGAAACGGATGTGTTTACCCGAAAACGCCTGGTTCGTGATTTTGCCCGCAATATTGCCAATCATGGCCTGCCGGGCAGTGGCCATACGCGCCCCGACCATCCACTGATGGACTGGGTATCGGATCAGTTGGAGCCGGGCGAACGGGAAGCCTTTGAAGCGGCCCGCAAGGGTGGTGCGCCGGTGTACCCGCCCAGTGCGGCGGTCAACGACGGTTGCCAGAATTCGAAGAGTCGATTCAACCTATGCTGATATGTCGCCGACTGTTATTGCTGGTGAGCTTTGCCTTCCTGACCTTCGGTGGGTCGGCCGGTCTGGCGCTGGCGGGCGAGGTCTGTGCCCGCGACGACACCGGCGCCCGGCTCTGCCTGGACCAACCCGCCACCCGCATTGCCGCCCTCTCCCCGGGTGCCACGGAACTGGTGTGGGCGGCGGGTGCCGGTGAGCAGGTGGTGGCGGTGGTGGACTATTCCGACTACCCACCCGCTGCCCGAAAGGTGCCGAAGGTGGGCAGCCACACCCGCCTGGACATGGAGCGGCTGCTGCAGTTGCAGCCGGATCTGGTGATCGCCTGGGTGACGGGCAATCCCGCCGAGCAGGTGCAAATGCTCAAGGATCTGGAGCTGCCGGTGTTTTCCATTGAACCGCGCAGTTTTGAGGCGGTGTCCGATACCATCGAGCGCTTGGCCACCCTGGCCGGCACCGAAACCGACGGCTTCGTCGAGGCGGACCGTTTTCGCCGTGGCATTGCGGAATTGCGTGAGCAGTATGCCAGCGCCGAGCCCGTGCCGGTGTTCTACCAGGTCTGGGACGAGCCGCTGATGACGGTGAACGATGAACACCTGATTGGCGAGATGATCCAGCTGTGTGGCGGAGACAACATCTTTGGCGAGCTGGAGCGGCTGGTGCCCCGCATCAGCACCGAAGCGGTGGTGACCGGCAATCCCGAAGCCATCCTCGCCGGCGGCATGGGCGAGGAAAACCGTCACTGGCTGACCCGCTGGCAGGCGTTCCCGCAACTGACCGCCACCGCCCGGGACAACCTGTTCTTCATCCCGCCTTCCCTGGTACAGCGCCCCACCCCGCGCATGCTCGAAGGCACCCGCCTGTTCTGTTTCTGTGAAAAACTGGAGGTGGCCCGTGCCCGGCGTGACTGACGGAGGCATCCGGTGACCCGTTCCCTCCTGCCACCCCTGCTGTTCCTGGCCCTCGCCAGCCTTCTGGCCATGGCGGTCTCCGTGGCCGTGGGCAGCGTCGCCCTGTCGCCGCTGGAGGTGCTGTCGGTATTCTTCGGCAACGCCGAGCCCTTGCAGCAAACCCTGGTGCTGGAATTGCGCCTGCCTCGCACCCTCTCGGCCTTTGCCACCGGCGGCCTGCTGGCGGTGGCCGGCGCCCTGATGCAGGTCCTGCTGCGCAATCCGCTGGCGGACCCCTACGTCCTGGGCCTGTCCGGCGGGGCGGCCGTGGGTGCGCTGCTGGCCATGCTGGCCGGTTTGGGTGGTTTCCTGGTTTCCGGCTCGGCCTTTGCCGGTGCCCTGCTTTCCACCTTCCTGGTCTTTGGTCTGGCCCATGGCACCGGCAGCTGGACGCCTTCGCGCCTGCTGCTGACCGGCGTGGTGGTGGCGGCCGGCTGGGGCGCGGTGATCACCCTCATGCTGGCCATCAGCCCGGCCCGGGAACTGCCGGGCATGCTCTACTGGCTGATGGGCGATGTATCCTACGCCCGCACGCCCTGGCCGGGACTATTGTTCCTGCTGGCGGTGTGCCTGTTGATAGTGCCCCTGGGCCGCAGCCTGAACGTGTTGGCTCGCGGCCCTTTGCAGGCGGCAGCCTTGGGCATTTCCGTGCGCCCCATGGAGTGGCTGATTTACGTATTGGCCAGCCTGCTCACCGCCACGGCGGTCACCATGGCCGGCAGCATCGGTTTTGTCGGGCTGGTGGTGCCACACATGCTGCGCCTGGTGCTGGGCAACGACCAGCGCCTGATCCTGCCCGCCTGCGCCCTGGCCGGCGGTACCCTGCTGGTACTGGCCGACACCCTGGCGCGCATCGTGATTGCTCCCGAGCAGTTGCCCGTGGGTGTGATTACCGCCCTGCTGGGCGTGCCCACCTTCCTGTACCTGCTGTACCGGAGCCGCTGATGGTTATCACCAAACGCCCCATCATGCAGACCCTGAGCACCCGCAAGCTGGTGATCGACATCCCCGGCCGCCCGGATGGCTACCCACTCAATCTGACCATTGAAGCGGGCCAGGTCTGGGGCGTGTTGGGCCCGAACGGGGCGGGCAAAACCACGTTGCTGCACACCCTGGCCGGGCTGCGGGCCCCGCGCGCCGGTTCCCTGTTGTTGGACGACCAACCCACGGGCTCGCTCAAACGCCGGGCGTTCTCCCAACAGGTGGGGCTGGTGTTCCAGGACCACCAGGACGGTTTCCCGGCAACGGTACTGGAAACCGCCCTCATCGGCCGCCACCCCTGGCTGTCCCCCTGGCAGATGGAAAGCGCCGACGATGTGGCCATGGCCGAGCGGGCCCTGGAAGCCCTCGATGTGCTGCACCTGAAAGACCGTTTGGTCAGTACGCTTTCCGGCGGTGAGCGCCAGCGCGTCGCCATCGCCACCCTGATGACCCAGGCACCCCACACCTGGCTGCTGGATGAGCCCTCCAACCATCTGGATCTGCATCACCAGGTGGCGGTCATGAAACTGCTGACCGAGCGGGCGAAAGCGGGCAACGCCATCTTCATGTGCCTGCACGATCTGAACCTGGCCGCCCGCTGGTGCGACAACATTCTGTTGATGTATCCGGATGGCGAAGCCTGCTGGGGCCCGGCGGAGCGAATGCTGGTGCCGAACGCACTGGAGCGCTTGTACGACCAGGACCTGCAAACAGTGGAAGTGGACGGCGCCCCATTTTTCGTGCCGAAGCGAGGCTAGCAACGGTGTTTGGCAAGGGAGTGGGGGAACGCTTCCCGGGACTGTCTGCAGCATGGATGCTGCAGTCAAGCGTACAGGGACGTATTCACAGCGTGTCTCGGGAAGCGTTCCCCCACTCCCGTTTCCCCCACAATTCAGACGACTTGGGAATGAGGTAAATGCTCGAAGCAAGAGTCCCAGCTGCCATGATCACCGCCCCCGGCTCCGGTCAGGGCAAGTCCATGGTCACTGCCGCCCTGGCCCGCCTGCACCGGAACGCCGGCCGGAATGTCCGTGTCTTCAAACATGGGCCGGATTACCTGGACCCCATGGTGTTGGAAGTCGCCTCCGGCAACCCGGTGTACCAATTGCACCCATGGATGACCGGCGAAGACGAATGCCGCTGGCGCCTGGCAGAAGCGGCACAGACCGCCGACCTGACTCTGGTAGAAGGCTCCATGGGCCTGTTCGACGGCGACCCCAGCAGTGGCGATTTGGCCAAACTGGCCGGGATTCCCGCCCTGCCGGTGATTGATGCCAAGGGCATGGCCCAGACCTTTGGCGCGGTGGCGTTCGGCCTGGCTCATTTTGATCCGGAGTTGCCCGTGCACCAGGTGATCGCCAACAAGATCGGCAGTGCCTACCACGGCCAACTCCTGAGAGAGAGCCTGCCAGAAGGCATTGACCTGCTCGGTGCGATTCCCCGCAACGACGCCATGGACATTCCGGACCGCCACCTGGGGCTGGTGCAGGCCAATGAACTGGACGACCTCAGCCAGCGCTTGGACGCGGCCGCGGAGGTGCTGAAGGCAGCGGGACTGGACACTTTGCCTCAACCGGTTGAGCTATCCGCCGAGGCCCCGACTGTGCCTGAGCGCCTGCTGGAAGGTCAGCGCATTGCCATCGCCCGCGATGCCGCTTTCAGTTTTCTCTACCGGGCCAACCTGGATCTGCTGGAAGCCATGGGTGCGGAGCTGCACTACTTCTCACCGCTGGCAGATACCGAATTGCCGGGGGCAGACGCGCTGTGGCTGCCAGGTGGTTATCCGGAGCTGCATGCCGGTGAGTTGGCAGCCAACATCCCGATGCTGGAGGCCATTCGTGATTTCCATCAGGCGGGTAAGCCGATTCTGGCCGAATGTGGCGGATTGATGGCCTGCGCTGACGAATTGTGGGACAAGGAGGGTTTGGGGCATGCCCTGCTCGGCCTGCTACCCGGCCGGGCCAGCATGGCCAACCGCCTCAAGGCCCTGGGCCTGCAAAGCCTGAACACCAGCCTTGGCGATCTGCGTGGCCATACCTATCATCATTCGGAGCTGGAGACGCCCTGCGAACCGGCCGCCCGCACCCGCAAACAGGCCGGCTCCGAAGGCGAGGCGGTGTACCGTCTGGGCACGCTCACCGCCAGTTATTTTCACGGCTACTTCCCGTCCGCACCCGCCCTGGTGGCGGCGATTTTCCGGGGAGAACCATTCACCTTCCATCATTCATTGTCTGAATAAGGAGTGCCCTCATGCGAGAGCGCGCAAAAGACCCCGAACGCCACGCCAAGCGCATGGCCGCCAAGCAGAAAATCATGCAGGAGCGCATTGCCCGTGCCCAGAACGAGCAGGGTGTGCTGCTGGTGATGACCGGCCCCGGCAAGGGCAAGAGCAGCTCCGGCTTCGGCATGGTGGCCCGGGCCCTGGGCCATGGCATGAAAGTGGGCATCGTGCAGTTCATCAAGGGCGCGTTCAGCACGGGCGAGGAAGCCTTCTTCCGCGACCTGCCCAACGTCGACTACCACGTGATGGGCCAGGGTTATACCTGGGACACCCAGAACCGGGAGCAGGACGTGGCTTCCGCCAATGCCGCCTGGGACATCGCCGCCGCCATGCTCAAAGACGACAGCTACGACCTGATCCTGCTGGACGAACTCAACATCGCCCTGAAATACGACTACATCGACCTGGACCGGGTGCTGGACGACCTGCAGGGTCGGCCCGAGATGCAGCACGTCGTGGTCACCGGCCGCAGCGCCCCGCAGGAACTGATCGACCTGGCCGACACCGTCACCGAGATGGGTGTGGTCAAGCACGCGTTCAAGGACCAGGGCATCAAGGCCCAGAAGGGCGTGGAGCTGTAAATGGCCACGCTGATGGTGCAGGGCACCACCTCGGATGCCGGCAAGACCACGGTGGTGGCCGCCCTGTGCCGCTGGCTGGCCCGCCAGGGCGTGTCGGTGGCGCCGTTCAAGCCCCAGAACATGGCCCTGAACAGCGCCGTCACCGTCGATGGTGGTGAGATTGGCCGGTCCACCGCCCTGCAGGCCCTGGCCTGCGGGCTGGAACCCCACAGCGACATGAATCCGGTGCTGCTCAAGCCCCAGAGCGACCGGGGCGCCCAGGTGATCCTGCGGGGGCGGGTACACGGCAACATGGACGCGCTGGATTACCACGCCTACAAGGCCGAAGCGATGGCGTCGGTCATGGCCAGCTGGCAGGCCCTGAGCGCCCGGTACGACGTGGTGATTGCCGAAGGCGCCGGCAGCCCGGCGGAGGTCAACCTGCGGGCCAACGACATCGCCAACATGGGCTTTGCCGAAGCGGTGGACTGCCCGGTGTTGCTGGTGGGTGACATCGACAAGGGCGGGGTGTTTGCCCAGCTGGTGGGCACCCTGTCGCTGATTTCGGAAAGCGAACGCGCCCGCACGGCAGGCTTCATCATCAACCGGTTCCGGGGCGACATCGCCCTGCTGGAACCGGGGCTGGACTGGCTGCACGAACACACCGGCAAACCGGTGTTCGGCGTGCTGCCCTACCTGCACGGCCTGGTCATTGATTCCGAAGACAGCGTTGCCGCCGCCGGCACAAGTGAGGCCGGCGCGCTCAAGGTGGTGGTGCCGGTACTGCCGCGCATCAGCAACCACAACGACTTCGACCCGCTGCGCCTGCACCCGGGTGTGGATCTCACCTTTGTCGGGCCGGACCAGCCCATTCCCCCGGCGGACCTGATCATTCTGCCCGGCAGCAAAAGCACCCGTCACGACCTGGCCTGGCTGACACAGCAGGGCTGGCCCGAAGCCATTCGCCGCCACCTGCGCTATGGCGGCAAAGTGCTGGGGATCTGTGGCGGCTTCCAGATGCTGGGCGAACGGGTGGACGACCCGGAGGGCCTGGAAGGCGAAGCGGGAAGCACCGGGGGCCTGGGCTGGCTGGTCATGACCACGCGCATGGTGCCGGGCAAGCAGTTGCGGTACGTCTCCGGGCCGTTGCATCTGGGTTCTTCCGGCTCCGAAAACGGGCCGATCATGGGTGGGTATGAGATGCACAACGGCGTCACCGAAGGCCCGGCCCTGGCCCGGCCGTTGGCGCAGCTGGATGGTCGCCCGGACGGTGCCATCAGCGAGGATGGCCAGATCCTGGGTACCTATGTGCATGGCCTGTTTGATGAGCCCAAGGCCTGCGAGACCTTTCTTCGCTGGGCGGGGCTGAAAACCGACAGGGCCCGCTCGGTGGATTACCAGGCCCACCGGCTGCAACAGCTTGACCGCCTGGCCGATCAGGTCGAGCAGTGTCTGGATACCAACGCACTGAAAAGG
>Ga0208561_100134_pt1 | contig 19602 bp, 18 predicted proteins | sample Shrwel1BS1Day9_FD_187536 | JGI IMG/M metagenome (GOLD analysis project Ga0208561, IMG submission 187536) | Subsurface microbial communities from deep shales in Ohio, USA - Utica-3 well 1 S-1-Day9 (SPAdes) (version 2) ... | reverse complement strand
TAACATGGGATTGGCGTCATGACTTCTGTCATAAAGCTTGCAATCTAAACAATTACGGATATGGAAAAGCAAGCTTTACGCCAGTTCCTTGCGGAACCAGTCACAAGCGCAAATCCCAGGGACGTTATCTGACATTACTTAATTTTTTTGTGTTGATTTAAATCTTATTATATTTTTTAGGTTCAATTTTAAGTATAATTTATTTTATAATAAATTAAGGAGGTATTTTAATGGGGAAAATGAATATTTTGCCAGATGCAAAAGAATTATGGAAAGGTATAGGAGGGCATTTCGACTCATTAAGTCAGGTGTTATGTGAATTTATTGATAACACTATAAGTAATTATAGAGCTAATAAAGTTCCAATGAAAACTATAAGAATTACTTTGAATAAGTCTAGGAATGGTAATGCAGAAGTTTTAATAGAAGATAGTGGTACTGGAATTAAAGAATTAGATTCAGCTTTTAAACTTGGTGATAAAGAGATACAAGAATCTCCTATGAATGAACATGGATTTGGTTTTAAACATGCACTAGCTACTGCTGATCCAGAAAATAACAATTGGGAAGTTTATACTAGAACAGAAGATGATTTAGATAACGGAGTTTATAAATACATATCTGCCCCTTATAAATATGATATAGAATCAAAAAATATTTCAATAAATGATAAACGTTGGCCTGGTGAATTTAATAAGACAGGAACAATAATAAAATTTGAATGCTCAATGGAATTATTTAATACAATTCAAAAAGGGATTCGTGGTAGAGCAAGTTTTTCCAGATGCCTTGATTATTTAAGAGAAGAGTTAGGATATATATATTCTTTTATAATTGAACAGGGTGAAATAACAATAAATATTATTTCAGATGAAATTGATAATGGAAATGGTCAGCCTTATAATGAGGTTGTACCTAGTATTAAACCTAATATTGTAGATTATTATAAACCAAAAAATGGATCTATAAAAAAGGATTTAGGAGGTGGAGAAGTTAAGATTGATTATGCTTTTGCTCAAGTGGATGATAATGAAAATAATATAAAATATTATAAAAAAAATGGAAGTTCAAATGGTTTAGAATTAAGAATTAATGGAAGAATAATGGAAACTAATTTATTTAAAGAAGTTTGGGAATTAGAAAATCACCCATCTTATAATCATTATTTGGTACAAGTAAATTTAATAAGTGATAATTTATCTGCTTTACCTAAAACTAGAACATCAAAAAATGGACTTAGAGTTGGAGATAAAAAACTAGACGCTTTATTTAATTGGATAAGAAGTGCTTCAAAAAATAAGCCTCCAAAACAATTAGCAGGTGCTATTCATGAAAGAGAGTTAGTAAGTAAATTATCGGAACTAAAAGAAAATCATTTAACTGCTCCAGACAAACATATAGAAACAGAGTATGAAGTATTTAAAAGTATTAATTCTCCAGTACCTGTAGATCTTTATGTTTATGACGGTCATAATATAACTTTATATGAAGCTAAAAAAGATATTGCTGATGTAAAAAGTATTTATCAATTATTAATGTATTGGGATGGAGCTGTGATGGATGGATTAAAACCTCATAAAGGTGTCTTAATAGCTTCTGAATTTTCAGATGGTGTAGATGATGTAATTGATTTTATAAATTCTAAGAAAGATGATGATGGGAATGATTATAACTTTACTAAAACTACTTGGAAAAATAATAATATTGGATATCCAAAACCATAATTTTATAAAAAGAGTATTTATATCTGGTAACGTCAGATAACATGGGATTGGCGTCATGCCTTCTGTCATAAAGCTTGCAGGTTAACCAATCACGGATATGAAAATGCAAGCTTTACGCCAGTTCCTGCGGAACCAGGCACGAGCGCAAATCCCAGGGACGTTATATGAAATTCCGACAGAATAGCAAATTCGGGAGATGAAAACATGGTAAAAGAACCAAGTTGGTTAATTTATGCTAAGAAATTACAAGCAATTGCTCAAGCAGGCTTAGCTTACTCGAAAGATAAATATGATATAGAAAGATTTGAAGAAATTAGAGATATTAGTGTGGATATATTAAAAAATTATACCGATATAGAACATAAGAAAATAGAAGAACTATTTGCGAATGAAAACGGCTATCCTACTCCCAAAGTTGATGTTCGTGCTGCGATATTTCAAGATAAAAAGATATTATTAGTAAAGGAAAAGATAGATGGTTTTTGGTCTTTACCTGGTGGTTGGGCAGATGTTGATCTATCATTAAAAGAAAACATAATCAAAGAGGCAAGAGAAGAAGCTGGGGTAGAAATAATACCTAAAAGAATAATATCTATATTGGACAGAAAAAAACACAATGACCCTCCTATGCCGTATGGAATATACAAAATTTTCGTTCAGTGTGATTTTATTGACATGAAGTTTGAAAAGAATATTGAAACTTCTAGTGCTATATTTTTTGCAGAAGGTGATTTACCTGCATTATCTACAAGTCGAAATACAGAAGAGCAAATAAAGATGTGTTTTAGTGCTAAGGAGAAAGAATATCACGAAACTATATTTGATTAAAACCGTCGGAACATCATATAACAATATATTGCCGACTCCATTCCTGACGTCATTTCGTCCAAATCCATCAAACCAAGATAGGAGCTATCTAAGGTTTGATGGACTTCGGCAATACGGTTACGTTATATGAAATACTGTACCATATTTTAATAGAAAGAGGTGTTTTTATGTGGATTAACATAGGTTTTGACTCGTCAAAAGACTTCAGTAAATCTTCTTCTTTTATAGAGTATGATAATATTAAAATTGAAATAAAAAAGGGTGAAGAAGACAGTATTCATAATTTATTTATAGAAACAAATAAAAATCATAAAGAAAAAGATTTTGAAGCAGGGTTGCGTTTTTTGAGTGAATTAGCTTGGTTATACAATTGTAAAATAATATATCTTACATCTGCTTTTTCAAGTGATACTAAATTACCAGTTGATGCTCCTAATCAAGGTTTTAATCGAATATTAAATGTTATAAATCTTAAATATTATAAACAAGTGGCATTTAATGATGAACAAAAATTAGCGTTAGGGATATATAAAGAAGGTATTAGTTCCAATAGTATATTTTATAAATTTTTATCCTTCTTTAAAATTATAAATATTAAAAATGGGACTGGATCGGATCAAAAAGAATGGATAAATAACAATATAAAAAAATTAAAAAATTCGAAAACTAAGGTAAAAAAATTAAAAAACAATGAAATCTCTAATATTGGTAAACATTTGTATGAATCGGGTAGATGTGCAATTGCTCATGCAAATACTCAACCAGTTGTTGATGCAAATAAATTTCAAGATATTCAAAGAATATCATCTGACACATTTATTATTAAAGAGCTTGCAGAAATTTTTATTAAAGAAGAACTGAATGTCAAAGATAAAGTTTATTAAAAGGTACAGTACTTCATATAACATGGGATTGAAGATTCCGCTGAGCTCCATGCAAATTCATTCAGCAAGTCAAGTCTGGCTAAACCTCATGGACTTCTTAGTTAAAAAAAGTTTATCCTATAGGTTTCAAATATGAAATTTTATTCTATAGTGAGGGGGAAAATATTCGTAAAAGAGCCGATAAACGAAGTTAAATAATTTGCTATATCAGTTAGAATCCAGAGTTTAATATGTTATCCTTAAACTCCACCTGATTAGATTAAAAAATATAATTAGGTGAGGAATTTAATATATATAGTATATATACTATATATATCAATAAGCAATTAAATTATAATATTTAGATTAAGCTTGTCAAATAAGAGATAACATGGTATAATTTAATCAATTAAACTAAACATGTATAAGTATATATACTTATACATGTAATAAATGAGGTGAAAACATGTCTAAAAGCAGATTTGAAATGATGCGGATTATAAAAAAACAGATAATCAATGAATTTGATGAAAAATACAAAAAAGGAGATATTGTTCTATTTAAAGATATCAATAATATGCTCAAATACAATAAATTATTTTCTGTTTTACCTAAAGTCACCAGGGTAAAAGACCTAATTAATTTTTTAGTTGAAAATAATATTCTAATTTCATTTAAACATCAGATATCTAAAAATAAATCAACAACCAAATATGCTTTTAGAGAAATTAAGAAATACAAAACACCATTAAAGATAAGGAAAAAATCTTTTTTGAGTCATTATACTGCCATGTATCTTCATAACCTAACTGAAAATATACCGAAAAATATTTATACCAACCAGGAGCAATCGAAAAAGTCTTCAAATAAAAATTATGATCTTCAACAGAAAAATATTGATAAAGCATTTTCTAAACCTATGAGAAAAACTAATCATATAGTTTTTTTTGATGATTTTAATGCATATATGCTCAATGGAAAAAACACTGAAAGATTAGGGATAAACAAAATAGAAGTTGATGGAGATGATTTATCAATAACAGATATTGAAAGAACCTTACTTGATGTAAGTATCAGGCCGGGTTATGGTGGAGGAATAGAAGAAATTTTAGCAGCATTCATCAATGCCAAAGGGGAAATATCAATTAATAGACTGTTGGCTTATTTAAGAAAAACAGATTATATTTATCCATATCACCAAGTACTAGGTTTTTATTTAGATAAAGCTGGATATAAAGAAAGTCAGTTAAAGATTTTAGAAAGTATGGATATTGAATATGATTTTTACTTAAATTATAATATGACAAATCCATCCTTCTCAGAAAGATGGAAATTATATTATCCTCAGCATTTATAGATTTTTAGTTATCAATTCAACTTTGTCTAAGACATAATCGAAATAGAAATCATAATCTTTTAGTTGATCTGACTTAAAAACTGTATCAATAACAGCTGTAAAACTGTCTCGGTGAAATTCTCTATAATTTTCTAATTGACCCATTATTGAAAGATGTACTTTTTTAATCTTGAAAATTTCTTTTAAACTACTAATGCTTTTTTTAGAAGTTAAGTTTATTTCAGAAAAACTTTCTAAAATAACATAGATATCAAAGAAATCCTGAGCACGGCCTCTGGGTTTATGAGTTTCGATTATTTCAGTATATTCTTCAGTCTGCTGACAGAGTGCCCGTAACTTTTCTAAGACTATCATTAGTGGAGAATAGACATATATGTAATAATCGTCTAAAATCTTAAGTTCTTTTTCCTTAACATATTCATGGCGGCTGATATCTACCGTGAATTTCCTCTTAAATTCCCTGTTAAAGGGGATAGCTTGCCTGCTTATATCATTTATAGTTGTATCTTCTTTAACTTCAAGCTCCTGCCATTTATCGAGTTCTAGAGCCTTAAATGATAGTTGGTATCCTCCCCAAAACCCTTCTTTATCAGAATCCATTCTTTGAGGTTTTTTCTCTAACTTAATATCAAAAGCTTTCAGATCATTATTTTCAAAAGTTCTCTTAAAAGATTTAACTAAAATACTTTCTACTTCCTCTAATTTAAAATCCAGGTCTTCAAATGAGTTTTCCATAGAAATATCAATATCTATAGAAGATCTCTGGTTCACATTATAAATATAGTTTAAGGCATTGCCACCTTTTAAAGCAAAGAGCTCCATTAAATCATCCGAGGCAGCAAACATTGAGATTATGGTTAATCGTCTTATTTTATCAACTTTATCTTGATCGAAGTTTGGCATAATGATTTTACTCCTAATTGATTATAGTTGTATTCTAGAGATAATTGTATAGAAAAGATTGGTCAAGATTTTAGGAAATATCTCATTAATAAATAAATCAGTAACAGCCAGTTTTATTATTTTTGTTTTTATACATATTCTGATCGGCAAGATGATAGCAATTAATTAGATCAGTTTTTTTATTTTTAGCTGTTGAAATACCTAGAGAAATATCAAATTTTATAGATTTATCTGATGCTTTGTTTTCTAATTCAAATTTTTTTCTAATTCTTTTAGTTATTGAAGAGGCTGTTTTTTTAGTAGTATTGGGTAGGATAATAACAAACTCATCTCCACCAACTCTAGCGATTATATCTTCATTTCTTAACAAAGATTTAATTATATTTGTAGCTTTTTTAATATATTTATCGCCTGCAAGATGCCCAAAATTATCATTAATTGCTTTTAAATTATCTAAATCACCTATAATAATACTAATAGGATATTGTCTTGATTTATTTAATTTTTTTAGTTATTCCTGTAAATAATGTCGATTATATAAACCAGTTAGTTCATCATGAAAAGATAAATATTCGATTTTTTTCTGTCTTTCTTTCTTTTCAGTAACATCAATTATATTAGTCATCACATGACCATTTTTGAGAGGTTTAATCCTAAATTCTATGTATTTTTCTTCATTATTTTTATCAAATATCTTTAAAATATGATTATAAGATTTTTTATTTTTTACTTGATTTCTAAAATTATTTTTTATTTTTTCTCTTTGATCGGGATCAGGATAAGCTTCAGCAAACCATTGATTAATATTTTTTAAGTCATCTATTGAATAACCAGTTATTTTGTTTGCTAAGTCATTAACATAAGTAAATTCTTCATTCTGATTTACAATAACTACACCAACTGTCAAACTATCCAGTATAAGGAGTTTCCCCATTTTTTAAAATAGCAAAAACTCAAAGTTATCAACAGGCAAAATTGTGGATAATTAACTCTTAGAAACTATTAAAATAGATTATCCACAGATTACGTAAAAAAGGTGAAACAAGCTCCTGTTTTTGGTATAATTAGTTCACACACAAAAAACACCAAAAAGGAGTTGTTTCACCGTGAATAATTATACCAGATTTATCTATGAAATGAAACGAAAAGTAAGTAATTTTTCTAAAAATATTTCGAATAAATTGTCAAAACCAAAATCTAAATTCATTGCTCAGATGATTTATGGCTTTTTAAAGTCTCAATCAGTTCTTTTAAGTGAGATTTCTCGTGCTTTAAAGGAAAATATTCTGCTTAAAAAAACTATTGAAAGATTATCCAGAAATCTTGAAAATTTTGATGATCAAAAAGAATTAATAGAGGAATATATAAGAAAAATAAAACCTCATATTAATGAGAATACTGTTTTTTGCTGTGATAAATCAGATTTAGTTAAACCCCACAGCTATGAATTAGAATTACTTGATAGGGTTAGAGATGGCAGCACTGGTGAAACTGAAAAAGGTTATGATACTTTTGAAATTGCTGCTTTAACTGAAAACAAAGAACTACCTATTGAAATATATTCTCGTATCTATTCAAGTCTGGAAAAAGGCTTTAAAAGCCAGAATATTGAAGCTTTAAATGGACTGGATTTTGTAGAAAAACATTTTGGTAAAAAGGGCATCTATGCCCTTGATAGAGGCTATGATGCTAATAGATACTTTAAATATTTTTCTAAAGGAAATAAAGATTTTGTAATTAGAGCTACAAAAAAACGTAATGTTATCTATAAAGGTAAAAGCTTAAATATAGAAAAGGTAGCTGCTCTTTACAAGGGTAAATATGCTTATCATTATAAAAATAAAAAGAATAAAGAAAGAAACTTAAAATTCAGCTACGCTCCAATTAAATTACCTGCCTTAAAAGATAAAGAACTTACTCTTGTAATTATTAGAGGTCTGGGTAAAAAACCTATGCTTTTAATTAGTAATTTAAGACCTGATGCCAAAAAACTTACACTGGCAATTTTAAAAACATATATTAGAAGATGGAAAATAGAAGAATATTTCAGATTCAAAAAGCAAAAATTTGATTCAGAAAATTTCAGAGTTAGATCAATGAAAAAAATTAGAAATTTAGACTTGATTTTATCAATAACCATAGGATTTCTAGCTCTATTTTCAGATAAAAGACGAAAGACAAAACTAAGAATTATAGTTAAGAAAGTTTCAGAAAGAATCTATGACATTCCAGACTTTGATTACTATGCATTAGCCGATGGAATAAAAGAAATATTGACTAAATCATATTCTGGAATAACTTCATTTTTAAATAGTTATTACAAAAAACGACGATCACAAAAGAGATTAAGGCTCTCTTTACCCTTGTGACAGTAAGGACAGTTTTTGCTATTTTAAAAAATGGGGAAAGTCTTTATCCAGTATTTCTTCGGTAGTTAAACTATCTAGCATTCTCACACCTCTTTATTTTTTTATTTAATTATTCAATAGCGACATAAATAATTCTATCATAAACCAATCATTAATAAAAATAATCAGTTAAATTTAAAGCAGTTCATTAATTAATTTATAGATGAAGCTGAATAAATTAATAGTTAAGACGCGATAAATTAAATAAAAAAATAAGCATATTATCCTAATTTTTCAAGGATAATATGCTATAGAAAAATATTAGATTTAATAAAGTAAATAGCTTAATATTTACTACTTTATTTGAGAATTATTCTACTAATCGAGAAAATAAAAATCTAAAAAAGAGAAAAGTTAATTAAGCCAAAAGCCAAGACCCCTACCTAACTTTTTAAAACTTTACTTCTGATAAAATTATTATATCATTTACAACTTTAAAATCCAAGGATATATAATACCAATTATTTATTGATGAACCATATTTTTTATGATATAATTTTATCCAGAACAAATAAATGAGCATAGGCACAAAAGTTAAAACCAAACTTTTTTGCCAATAATTTTAAATTCACAGTAATGATTTTCTGGCTACCGCCGAAAAAAATGAAAGGAGGAATACTCAATGGGAGCAGAAAAATTAGGAGCATATATTTTAGATCATGATGAGAAAAGTTTTATAGTCAGCAAAGGTCAGCTTCAGGAAATTGAATATTCCTCCGGTAGAGCAATGGTAGCTGGAGAAGAAAAATCAGAGCTTTTAGAGAGAGATTATAAGAACTATATAGATTTTAAATTAAGCTTTGATGAACTGAATTTTGAAAATGAAGATCAGGCTGTTGAAAAGTTAGAAGCTCTGGCAGCTGATATAAGTAGAATTGAAATCAGAAAAAATAATAAATCTGTTACCAGTAAAAAACAGATGAGAATAGATGAAAATTTTAAGGATTTAAAGAGAAATGAGCAGCGAAATAAAATAGAAAATTTTATTGAAGAGCAGTATCAGGATTCCAGGGTAATTGGAACACCCGAACTTAAAGCGTGGGAAATCAGTCAGGATGGCTGGGGTAATGATGTAGTGAAGATGAAAATAAAAAAGAATTATGTCAGAACTCAATCAATGAATAATTCTATAATCTCAATCCATACTAAAAGCAGAGATGAGTTGAAGCAGAAAGAAAATTATAAGGTCAAACCTCATCTTCATCTAACCATTGATCGCAATAACAACTGGGGCAGAAAATATGCATATTTAAAGCAGGAACTATCACAGGTTTTAAAAAAACATAATCTGACTTCAAGTCATAATCTGGATATAAAAAGAGATAGAAGCTCAAGAGAATATCAGGAATACAGGATTTTAAAGGACAGAATATCCAGTTTTTCCTGGGTGGTTAATAAACACGAGGAAGCTGAATATATTGTTAAGCAGCTCAAACAGTATGAGAAAAATGACAGGTCAGTTAAGCTGAACAATGTTGAAGAGAAGCTGAACAGATATCTTAAGCTCGGGGGGAGCTATGACTTCGCCAGAAAGCTGCAGACCAACCTGAAAGAAAAACTAAACTTTGAGATTTATCTCAAAGAGCCAGAAAGCTACCAGAAGGCAGCCAGAAATATTGAGAAGGGTAATTATATAGAGATTATCAATGAGGTACGTAATCAGGCTTTAAATGGTGAAAAAATTAGTGAGAGATATAAAGAGTTTGCTAAAGAAGTATTAAATAAAGATCAGGCAGAGATGAAAGAATTAGCCACAGCCAGAGCTATTAAAACAGCTGTTAAGAACAGAGGTTATCAGCTGGATAGAAATTTTAAGAAGGTTATTGATCGTCAGACAATTAATAGATTTTGCGACAGAGAAATAAAAACTATTGAGAGACTGGAGAAAAAAGAGAAATTCAATCAGGTTAAAGAAAGGATTAAGGCAGGAAATTATTTAAAACAGGATCAATTGCGAAAAGACTTAAAAGCTGCAGGGGTTAAAGACTGTAAAAAAGCTTTTGGAGATTCAGAGGTTGCTGTTATTTTTCAGGGTAAAGAAAAACAGATCAGAGATAAGCTTGGGAAAAATAAATTTTTAGATGCTGCAGAAGTGAAAAAAGAAATTAATAAAATGGAGCTTGATATTTCTGAGAGCTGGCAGGAAAAAATAGCAGTTAAAATCTATCAGGAACAGGCACCGGCAGCTGAAAAAGAGCAGGAACTTAAAGAAGTTAATACTAAACTTAAAAATTTAGAGCAGCAGCGAGCTGCCACCAGAGCAAACTTAAAGAGCCTGCATCATACCTGCAAAAAAATTGGTTTTGAATTAAAGAAGTTTACCAACGATAAGAGCAGAGATGAAATATTAGACGAGCTCAATGAGAGTTCCGAAAAAATAAAAGCTGGCTTATCTATCTTAGTTGCTATTTACAGACAGCAGCTTGCAGCCGGACAATTTAAAAAGGTCAAAAAGATTGCTGCTAAAGAATCCAAAAGGAAAATGAATAAGTGGGATCAATATTTTGCCGGAGAAGAAAAAAATATTAGAAAAATTACTGATGCAGCTGCTAAAAATAAAATTAAAGTTAGAAATATTCAGAAGCTGCAGGAAGGCTATAAAGTAGCAACAGTTAAACCAATAAATCAAATTGAAAATTACAAAAAAATTAAAGATCATATAAATAAAATAGATAAGCTATTAGAAAAACCCGGCGTTAAAAGAGAAGATGAATTAAGAGAACAAAAAAAGACTTTGAGTGATAAACTAAATAAAAGAGAAAAAGAATATAATAAGGGAATAGATGAGGCATTAGAAACTTATAAATTTAAAGCAGAAGATAGTGAAAAAGTTTTTGAAATATTAGGTGCAAGAAAAGTAACCACTCAAAAAATTTATAAATTGGATAGAAAAATAAGCAAATTTCAAACCAGTCTTGATCCCAGAATTGATGACTGTAAAATAGATATAAAACGACTGGAAAGAAAAAGAGATAATATTGATATGGGGGGCCTGTTAGCTAAAATTACAGGTAAAGCCAGAAAAGCCAGAACTAAAAGAAAAGCCATTGAAAAGAAAATAGCAGCTCAAAAAGTTAAATTAGAAAAGATGGAAAAGACAAGGGGTAAATTAAAGATTTTGAAAGAAAAAAGAAGTAATTGCTTTAAGAACCTTTTTGTTGGTAAAGATAAATTAAGAGAATTGAGAAAGAAAACCAGGGAAAGTAAAGTCCATAAAATCACCAGGACAAAAGATAGAGGCAGAAGCAGATAATAATTGCAGGTTTTATTTAAGTAACAGTTAATATAACTAACAGGATAGAAAATGAGAATAAGCAATTAGAATAATCTAAAGAAAAATCGATTAATTAAAAAAATAACGAAATCCTGAAAGGATGATTTTAAATGGAACTGAAAGAACAGGTATTAAAAGATCTGGAAAAATGTATTAAATATGATTTTTTAAGTGAAGCTGCGATAGAGAAAATAAATAAGATTATAATTGAGGAACTGGAAGAGGATAAAAAGCCACGGTTAAATCCTGATGATCTTGAAAGAGAGCTCGATAGTTCCTGTGAAAGTGGTATCTGTCCGGTAAGATAAAAAAATTGCAGTCTGAAGTATTATAAGAAAGAGGTGAAGTAGATGAAAGAATTTAATACCACCGGGGTCTGTATCCCGGAAAAACATTATATGGCTGATGTCAGTAAAAAAATTGCTGCCATTGAAAAGATGGTGGAAGAAGGCAAATATTTTACCATTAATAAACCGCGTCAGTTCGGGAAAACTACAATTATTCATTTATTAAAAAAAAGACTGGAAGAAAAAGATTATAGAGTAATCAGTATTACTTTTGAAGATTTTGATCAACAAATATTTAGTGAATCAAAAATTTTTGTTAAAGAATTTTTGCTAACAATTAGAGACCGTTTTGAATTTAATGGTGATCTCAAATTTTCAGAGCTGATAGAGAAAAATTTAAACCAGGTTAATAATATGAAAGATCTCTCACGGTTTATTACATCAATGATAGGGAAAAGTTCCAGAGAAATTATATTAATCATAGATGAAGTTGATAAAAGCAGTAATAATCAACTTTTTTTAGATTTTTTAGGGATGTTAAGAAGTAAATATCTTCTGCAGCAGCAGAGGCAGGATTTAAGTTTTAAAAGTGTGGTTTTAGCTGGAGTTCATAATGTTAAAAACCTTAAATTAAAGCTCAGAGCTGATGAAGAACATAAATACAACAGTCCCTGGAATATAGCCAGTGAGTTTAAGGTTAAGCTGGAGCTGGAAACAGCTGAAATAAAATCAATGCTTAAAGATTATGCTGGAGAAAGAGAAGTAGCAATGAATCTGGAAGAGATTGCAGGAAAATTACATTTTTATAGTTCCGGACTCCCCTTTCTGGTCAGTAAACTGGCTGAAATTATAGAAAGTGAAATTTTAGCTGCAAAAGCTCAAAAAAAATGGGAGAAAAGAGATATTGATGAGGCGGTAAAACTAATTCTGCAGAGAGATCTTTCCAATTTTGATACTCTGATTAAAAATATAGAAAATAACAGTGATTTAGAAAAAATGTGCCGGGATCTTTTAGTTGAAGGCAGAAAAATAACCTTTAACTATTATAATCCCACCATAGAAAAAGGAGAATTATATGGTATTTTTAAAAATGATGATGGCAGTTTAAAAATACACAATCGGATCTATGAGCAGTTAATTTATGGTTATTTGATTTCTAAAATAGAAAATGAAATGGAAACTGATGCTTTTGATTTTCGTGATAATTTTATAGATGAAGGGCAGCTGAACTTAAAAGCTATTTTAGAGAGATTTCAGCTTTTTATCAAAGAACAGTACAGTGATAAAGATCAGGATTTCTTAGAAAGAAATGGTCGTTTAGTATTTCTGGCTTTTTTGAAGCCGATTATCAATGGGAAAGGCTTTGATTTTAAGGAAGTACAGATCTCTCAGGAAAAGAGACTGGATGTAGTTGTTACCTATCTTGAGCAGAAATATATTGTTGAGCTTAAAATCTGGCGGGGAGAGAAATATTATAAAAATGGTTTAATTCAGCTTGCTGATTATATTGAGAGTCAGAATATGAAAGAAGGTTATCTTTTAACATTTAATTTTAATCAGGATAAGGAATATAAAAAAGAAGAGCTTGCCGTTAAAGATAAGAAAATTTATGCTTACCGGGTTTAAAGTCTGGAAAATTTAAAATAATTTAGAATAGATTATGACAAAAATCAGGCTGTGGTAAAATTATTAAAAAGTGAGAAAATACTAAGGTAATAAAAAAGCAGCTTTCCTGTTATCAGGAAGCTGCTTTGCTGCTAGTTCGCCTGGTATGAATATTTGCTAACCAGTGTAAGTTGTATATGATAATTTAAAAGTGACCCAGGAAAATAAGGCTTGCAACACAGGAAGTTTACTGATTAGAGAAAAACCACTTCAAACCCTACTTTTGCGAAGATTTATTAACGATTCCTTATATCTTGTCTAACTTGATCTTTTCTATTTTTCATACTTTCTAATTCTTCTTCAGTCAATTCTACAAGGTGCTTATTCTTATTTAAATATTTATATACCCATTCCTTTATGGTAAAGGGATATTCAAACATATCCCCTTCTCTTGCTGTATATCTAACTAATCCCTGATTAGCAAGTTCTTTAATCTTATTATTTTGGATCAAATTAAAACTAATAGTTCTTTCTTGAAAAGAAATAAATCTACCAAGAACTTTTTTCTCTCCAACCGTTAAATTTTTAAGTCTATTTTTTTTATCAAAAAAATATAATTTTTTATTTACCCAATAAATAATTTTTAAAATCATGAAAATTATCAAGCTTATACCAGTAACCATAAAAATCATTCCAATAATCCAACCATGTTCATTAGCTAATCCATTAATTTTTAATAAGCTTAAATATTTTTCAGGAAGAAAAATCATTAAACTAGTTACTAAAAAAAACAAAACTAAAATCCAAGGATCTTTAATCCAATCTATAATTTTATTCCAAGCTGAATTAAAAAAATCTTCTAATTTTATCATTTAACCCTCCCATAAATTCATAAAACTATTTTTTAATAAAGGTTAATTCCAATTAATTATAATTTATCCAAATTCAATTTATATTCTTCAGCTTGGTCAGGTGTTAAGTTTTTATCAACTCTTAAAATTGCATTTTTATGAACATAAATATATTGTAAATAAGTTGGGTATTCTTCAAAGACAGATTCTAAATATTCTTTTCTATTTTGTAAATCTTTATTATCTTTAAATACTTCAACCGTTCCTCCTGCATCTTCAAATCTCGAATCTTTCCAACTAGCTTTACCAATATATTGACCAGGCCTACCTAAAAATTCATTAGGATCATTTTCTGCATTAAAAACTTTAATATTAGTCATTGGTAGCTCTTCTTTTAATTCATTAACAATATATTCAGCCTCTAGATCATTAAATGCCATTACATTAGAAGTAAATAAAACTAAAATAAAAAGAATAAATATAAATTTTTTCAAAATAAACCCTCCCTCGTATAATATACTTAGTGATATTGAAATTTATCACCATTTAAATATAAATTTGCTTGTTTCTATTAAGTTTAGATTTAGTCCCTGATATAATGATATCAAAAGATATCCAGGGAAGATTTAGACCCTCCTTGTAGCATGTATTTACATGACTACTTTTTAAGTTTGATCCCCTGAGGCTGATATGAACTCCTAACCCGTATGTTGTGTCCCATTTGTTTTCTGCTGCTTTAGCAGGCAGCTGCCTCTGTACTCAAAACTTACTGGTGAACACTAATGGCGAGGCTGTTGAGCTCTCAGTTTTTCAGGGACTAAATCTGGTTATCTTTTTTAGACTTCCAAACCAAAGGAGGTGATTCATATTAATAAAATGTTTGTCGGTATTGATGTTGCCAAAGATTCTCTTGTAGCCTGTGCAATGGATGATCAGGGTGAAGATATTTTCCACTCCTATTCAGTTGAAAACAACAGACCAGGTTGTTTAAAACTGATTAATCTAATTGCTGATAATGCCAACCTGCTTCAACCAGATATTATTAAAATTGGCATGGAAGCTACTAATGTCTTCTGGGAACACTGCTACCGACTCATTAAAAACCATGAACAGTTAAACTCCAATTTCAAACTCCAATTATATACAGTCAATCCTAAAGTAGTTAGCAATTTCAAAAAAGCATACACAGATCTGCCTAAAAATGATAATGTTGATGCCTGGGTAATCGCTGATAGAATACGCTTTGGAAGAGTTGAAAATTCTTCTTCTCCCGAAGCACTCTACAGGGCTCTAAGACAAATCACTCGTCATAAATTCAAGCTAGCTCAGCACATTAAAGCTGAAAAAGCTAGAGCTTTAAATCTGGTCTTCCTTAAGTTTTCAGATTTCACTAAAAAGTCTCCATTTGGTACTTTTACTAAAGCCTCTATGGCTTTACTGGAAAACTACACACTTAGGGAAATTGTTAATACTGATATCCATGAGCTGGCTGAATTTCTCCATCAAAACAGCAACAATCGATTAGGCGGTTCTACTCCAATTGAAAAAATAATTACTGCACTCAAAAAAGCTGCTCGTAATTCATACCGCTTAAAACCCGAAATAGATCAGGCAATCACCCAGACACTCTCTATGACATTTGATAACATTAGGTTTTACCAGAGTCAAAATAAAAGACTTAAAAGAGTTCTTAAAAGACAGCTAAAAGCAATACCCCAGACTTTAATTACAGTAGATGGAATTGGTCCAGTTCTAACAGCTGGAATAATCTCTGAAATTGGTGATATCAATCGTTTTGATAAAGAAACTAATCTCGCCTCATATGCCGGTCTTACCTGGACCGAGCATCAATCTGGCTCTTTTACTGCTGAGGAAACTCATTTAACTAAAAAAGGTAATAAATATCTCAGATATTACCTGGTAGAAGCTGCTAATTCATTGAGAGTACACAATGATAGGTACAAAAGCTACTACTACAAAAAGTATAATGAAGTTCCAAAGCACAAGCACAAAAGAGCCCTCGTGCTTACAGCACGTAAATTTGTCCGCCTCGTTTTTGCTCTGCTAAGCAAAGGCGAAATATATCAACCACGGAGGTAGATAATTATTGCAAATTAGTCTGTTTACTTTATTTTCTATCAGAACTATTATTTAGTCATGGGCTGAATTGATAAAAATTACTATTCAGGCTAGGCGGATAGAACTATGCCTAATTTGACCGTTTTCAGCCAAATAAATTAAATTATTTTCTTTTTTCCTCTTGACATCTTACCGTATTACTTAATTAATTTCACAAGACAATTTTTTCTAATTAATATTTAAAATATATGTTAAATCTATATTTAGTATTCACTCATTGGCACTCTTGCGAAAATTGTTAACTTAATTTAATAATAATAAATCCAATTATTTGTAAAATTACAGGCAATATTAATAATAAAAAATACTTTTTTTTCTTTTGATTATCCAAAAACAAATATTTAATACTAATTATTAAGAAAGATATTCCTGTTAAAGTAATTCCATTTATAACAAATAAATATCCAGTTAATTTGCTAGCTTCAATATTTTCTGGCAAGGTTAAAACACCAAATAAATTTCCTAAAACTAATGCCAAAACCGACACCACTATTGAAACTACTTGAATAATATTTATATGTATTTTTTCTAATTTATGATTTAAATTTTTAAATTTATTTTCGAGTCTATCACCGTTTTGGTCTAAATCAACAAACTCGTCTTTTAATCGCTCAACTTCTTCTGCCATTTCTTCTAAATCAGTCCACTTCAAACCATTTCCATCAGTCATTAATTACCTCCTTACTCCCAATAATAATTTCATAAAACATAGATTTTTTTAACTTATATATAATAGAATTTTTAGATACTATATAAATAATTCATCAAACAGTTAATTATTCCTTTTTTTAACAAAACTGCGTGATATAATATATTTAAAGAAGTAGAGAAAAATCACAATTAAGGAGCTGATAAACTTGAGTAAAACAAAATTTATAATTTTAATAAGTTTAATTTTATTATTAGCTGCAATTTTTAGCGGATCTGTATTTTCTCAAAATACTAATTCATCAGATATAAATATTGATAGTAATTTATTAAATTTAATTTCTAAATCTTTAAAAGAAGATAATGAAGTTATATTGGATTCAATAAAAGTAAAAAATATTTCTGATAATACTTATTCAGTATATATTACTGGCCATAATAAAGAAGAGAATAAGATATATAACTGGACTTTAAATTTAAAAGATGATGGTTACTCTGTTAATTTTTCTTTTGATGATACTAAAAATAAATCAAATAAAGAATCTACATCTTCTAAACCGCCAACTGCAAAAGATTTAGTAGGTTTAATGGAATCTCCAACATATCCAAAAGATTTATCAGAAGCTGAAGGAACAACAAAATTAATGGCTTTAATCTCATCAACAGGGATGATAAATAAAATAAAAATAATAGAGTCATCTGGTTATGATTCTATGGATCGAGTTGCACAATTAACATTAAAACATGGATGGGAATTTAGAGAATTTAGTTCTGCCTACAAAATTCCAATAACTATAGAATATAAAATTGATGAACAAAACAATAAAAAAGTTCAGGTAGAACTTGGCGAAATAGAATTTATAGAGAATTAAATTATAAAATATATTAAAAATCTAGTTAAAGTCAGGTGATAACTATTAAAAATAATTTACTATTAGGGAATGGAGTTAACCAAAATTCAAATTAAGGTGTATTCAATAAAAGTGCTGCTATCTTCTATCTGAAGGCTATTGCAGCACTTTTTTCTGTTTTTATTACTTTATAACACAACTTAATGTATTTACTTTTTATATTTAATACGCTATAATGTATAAAATAAGTAACTATTTGAGGAGGAAAAAAGATGAATAAAGTTGAGCCGATCAGAGATAAAACGAAAATTGAAGAAGTTAAAAATGAACTGCTGAAGGATAATTACAGGAATTACCTGCTATTTGTTCTCGGGATCAATACTGGATTGAGAATTGGAGATATGCTGAAGTTAAAAGTTGAGGATGTTAGAAACCAGACTCACATTATTTTGAAGGAACAGAAAACTGGAAAGTCAAAAAAATTCTTTATTAATTCCGTTTTGAGAAATGCGATTGATGGATATATATCCAATATGGCCGACCACGAATATCTTTTCCAGAGTCGGAACGGGACAAATCAGCCTCTCTCCAGAAGTCAGTCTTATCGAATTTTAAATAGGGCAGGAGAAAAAGTTGGTCTGGATTCAATCGGTTGCCACTCTACACGCAAAACTTTTGGCTATCATCATTACAAGCAGCATAAGGATGTGGCTTTGCTACAGCAGCTATTCAACCATTCTGCACCCAGCGTTACCTTAGATTATATAGGAGTCAACCAGGATGTTATGGATAATTCGATGAAGAACTTCTCATTATAAGATTTTATAAAAATATTTATCTTTAAGTTAATTGTTGATATAAAATTTAAATTTAATAATTAAGTCTGATCTAATTTTAAATAAATTTTTAAAGGATAAATTTTATTTTGATTAGAAGATATAAATAAGGGAAATATAATATTTAAAGGAAGCTTAATGAAAAAAAATAAAAAAAAGCAAAAAGAATTAAGAAAGAAAATAGGTATTGTATTTCAACATTTTAATCTTTTTCCCCATTATAGTGTTTTAAATAATATTACTAATCCATTGAATGTTGTTAATAAAGTTGATAAAAAAACTGCAAGTAATATTGCAGAAAAAATATTAAACAGAGTTGGCTTATTGAGTAAAAGGGATAATTATCCCTTTCAGTTATCTGGTGGTGAGAAGCAAAGAGTTGCAATTGCCAGAGCTTTGGCAATGGATCCTGATATTATAATGTTTGATGAGCCTACTTCTGCTCTTGACCCTGAATTATCTGTTGAAGTTTTTCAAACTATTAAAGATTTAGCCAATGAAGGAATGACTATGTTAATAGCTACTCATGATATAAATTTTGTAAAAGAAGTTGTTGATAGAATGATTTTTATTGATAAAGGTAAAATTGTAGAGATGGGTCCTCCGGATCTAATGTTTTCTTCGCCCAAAAAGGAGAGAACTAAAAAGTTTTTAAGTAATTTAATTCATTATTGATAAATTTTTAATTTATCCTTGTTCTTTTTTGTGTGTTATTATAATAACACTTACAAAAAGGGACGGGGATTTTTTTAATGAGTAAATTTTAGTTTATTAAAATATATGATATTATTTAATTGATTTAAAATAGTAGCTTATAATAATTATTGTAGGTATAGTAAATTATAGATCAAAATTAATTAACTCTTAATAACTCAAAATATTTGTTTAATTCTTCATGTTCAGTAATGTATAATAAGTTGTGTAAATAAAATTATGATAATTTTTTTAAATAAAAAGAGGAATCCTTCTTTGAGTGGTTGAATATATTTATTGACAAAATAAAAAACACAACCACAAGGAGGACTCCT
>Ga0208561_100126_pt1 | contig 20150 bp, 20 predicted proteins | sample Shrwel1BS1Day9_FD_187536 | JGI IMG/M metagenome (GOLD analysis project Ga0208561, IMG submission 187536) | Subsurface microbial communities from deep shales in Ohio, USA - Utica-3 well 1 S-1-Day9 (SPAdes) (version 2) ... | reverse complement strand
GACGAGACCATCCAGCTGCCCTCCGAGCGCGCTGGTCTGCTGATGGTTTTCCAGGCCTATGAGAAAATGAGTTACGGTCTGGTGCTCCAGGCCACCCGCCCGTTGTCTGTGGGTGACAAGGTGGCCAACCCCTGAAGCGGTCACCCGTTTGATGATTCCATGACCGGACAATGAGGTCCGGTCGTTTGTTCAAGGATGAACCATGTCGGAATGCCAATGGCAGTCAGCCAGTGAGGCGCCCTGGCTGCTGCTTTCCCTCCTTCCCCGTTTTGGTCTCAAGCTGCGTGAGCGCATCGCCGCTCATACCGATGAGCTGACCGATCTGCTGTCCATGAACCCGGCGACCCTGCGCGCCATGGGCCTGGGCGCGGATACCGTCGAGGCGGTGACCGCCTGGCAGATAGGAGACACCGGGCAACCGGTGCTCGCCAAGGTCGGTCGTATTTATGCCCAGTGCCAACAGCAGGGTATGGAACTGGTTGGCCAGGGGCACGACCATTTCCCCGACGCACTCAAACAAATCCACGATGCCCCACTGTTGCTGTATGGCTTGGGCGATACCCGCCTGTTGGTCCAAGACCAGATCGGTATCGTCGGCAGTCGCAATGCCACCCGGGCCGGATTGGATCACGCCCGACACTTTGCCGCCGAACTGGGCCGCCGGGGTTTGCTGGTCTCCAGTGGCCTTGCCCTGGGCATTGATGGCGCCGCCCACGCCGGCGCCCTGGATGCCGGCTTTCCGACGCTGGCGGTAATAGGCTGTGGCCTGGACAGGCTCTACCCGGCCCAGCACCGGAAGCTGGCCCACCGGGTGATCGACAATGGCTTGATTGTCTCTGAATATCCGCCCGGTACCCAGCCCCGGGCGGCCTTCTTCCCCAAAAGAAACCGTATTATCAGTGGCCTGAGTCGTGGCGTTCTGGTGGTGGAGGCTAGTCTGAAAAGCGGCTCCCTGATCACTGCTCGGTTGGCCCTGGAACAGGGGCGGGAAGTGTTTGCCATTCCCGGTTCGGTCCACAGTCCCGTCGCCCGGGGGTGTCACCAGCTCATCCGCCAGGGCGCCACTTTGGTGGAGACGGCGGACGATGTACTGGAAGAGCTGGGTATCTGGTGGCACGAGCCTGGTGTCGGCACTGACGACAGGGTGGTGTCCAAAGGGCCGGATCTGACTGGTCTGGATAAGCGGGAAATCGCGGTATTCGAGGCTTTGGGGTATGATCCCCAGTCAACCGATGCATTGAGCCAGGCAACCGGCCTGCCCGCGGATCAATTGATGCAGTCCTTGCTGTTACTGGAATTGCAGGGGCTGGCCAATGCCGCCCCCGGAGGCTACCTGAAAATCGCCTGAGCCGTGCATGCTGTCCGTAATTTTACGAGCGTTTGGGCGTGTTATGCAGGCGACATCCTCACTGAATTCATGGCAACGGAGCACGGCCCGGCGGATCCTGCTGGCCGGCGGGGTGATTGCCTACCCCACCGAGGCGGTCTGGGGCTTGGGGTGTGACCCATGGGACCAGGCGGCGGTTGAGCGTATTCTGGCGCTCAAGCAACGCCCTGTTGAAAAGGGCATGATCCTGGTGGCGGCCTCGGTTGACCAGATCCGTTTTCTGCTGGACCCTTTGCCCGAGGCATTGCAGCAGGAAGCCATCCGTCATTGGCCGGGCCCGGTCACCTGCCTGCTCCCGGACGTGAACCGCCAGATTCCCGAATGGGTACGTGGCCAGCACGACTCGATTGCCGTGCGCGTTAGTGATCATTCCGGGGTTCAGGCCCTGTGCAACGCCGCCGGCATGCCCCTGGTATCCACGTCCTGCAACCCCGCCGGCCGCCAGCCGGCCCGTTATAGCTGGCAGGTGCGCCGGTATTTTGGTCCGCAACTGGATTACGTCGTTCCCGGCGCCCTGGGCGGCAATCGCAAGCCCAGCCGGATTATTGATATTGTCACCGGAAAACAGTTTCGTTAGGAGCATTCATGTCACAACAGCCGGATACCGAAGCGGTTAAAGCGTATCTTCTCGGCCTTCAGGAAACCATTTGTCAGCGCCTGGAAGCGGTGGATGGCAAGGCACCGTTCATTCGCGACAGCTGGCAGCGTCCGGAAGGCGGCGGTGGCATCAGCCGGGTAATTGCCGATGGCGCGGTATTTGAGAAAGGCGGCGTGAACTTTTCCCACGTCATGGGGGACACCATGCCAGCGTCCGCCACGGCTCACCGCCCCCACCTGGCGGGTGCGCCCTGGCAGGCCATGGGCGTGTCCCTGGTGATTCACCCGGAAAACCCCTACGTACCTACTTCCCACGCCAACGTCCGGTTTTTCATCGCCACCCCCAAAGACGGTGCGCCGGTGTACTGGTTCGGTGGCGGTTACGACCTCACCCCCTACTACGGCTTTGATGAGGACTGCATTGAATGGCACCGCACCGCCCGCGATGCCTGCGCGCCGTTTGGCGAAGAGGTGTATCCCCGGTACAAGCAGTGGTGCGACGACTACTTCTATCTCAAGCACCGCCAGGAGCCGCGTGGGGTTGGCGGCCTGTTCTTTGACGATTACAACACCGGGGACTTTGACCGGGATTTTGCCTTTATGCAGTCGGTGGGCAACAGCTACGTCGAGGCTTACGAGCCGATTGTCCGTCGTCGCAAAGACCACCCCTGGAGCGAGCGGGAGCGGGAATTCCAGTTGTATCGCCGGGGCCGCTATGTGGAATTTAACCTGGTGTACGACCGGGGGACCCTGTTTGGCCTGCAGTCGGGTGGTCGCACCGAGTCCATCCTGATGTCCCTGCCGCCGCTGGTGCGCTGGGACTACGACCGCCATCCGGAGCCGGGCAGCGAGGAAGCCCGGCTAACCGAGCATTTCCTGACCGCGCGTAACTGGCTGGAGGACGAGCATGCATAACGAACTCTATGCGGTGGTCGGCCACCCGATCAGCCATAGCAAATCACCGCGCATTCACAGCCTGTTCGCCAGTGAAACCGGCGAGCCGGTGGAGTACACCGCTATCCAGGCGCCGCTGGACGACTTTACCGGCACTGTGGAGCACTTCTTTGAGCGGGGCGGCAAGGGGCTGAATGTCACCGTGCCGTTCAAGGAACAGGCCTGGCACCTGGCCGGGCATCGAACCGTCCGGGCGCAGAAAGCCGGGGCTGCCAATACCCTGTACCTGGATCAAGAAGGCGTGCTGGTGGCCGATAACACAGATGGTGTCGGGCTGGTGCGGGATCTTTGCCGTAACCACGGCGTCCGACTGGCTGACGCCCGGGTATTGGTGCTGGGCGCAGGCGGTGCCGTGCGTGGCGTGCTGGGGCCATTGCTGGCGGAACAGCCGGCGTCCCTGACCATCGCCAACCGCACGGTCATCAAGGCAGAGGCCCTGGTGGACCTGTTCGCCGAAGATGCCGGCACAACCCGGCTGGAAGCCTGCGGTTTCGAGCAGCCGGAAGCCGCCTTTGATGTCATTATCAATGGCACCAGTGCCAGCCTGCAGGGTGATCTTCCGCCACTCAGGGATTCGGTGATCGGGCCGGATACCGTGGTGTATGACATGATGTACTCGCTGACCACCACCACCTTCAACCAGTGGGCTCTGGACCACGGCGCAACGACTGTGTTTGACGGACTGGGCATGCTGGTGGAACAGGCGGCTGAATCGTTCCAGGCGTGGCGCGGGGTACGACCGCAGACCGCGCCGGTCATCCACGAATTGAGAACCGACTGAAGCCGGCTTCCGGCTCTCTGAAAAGGGTTTTGCATGGATATTCTTACGCTCGTTGGTCTGCTGGCCGGGACGCTGATCGTCATACTTGCCATGGTGGCGGACGCCAGTATCAACACCTTCGTCAATTTGCCGGGTCTGGCGATTGTGGTTGGTGGTACGTTTGCCGTCACCCTGATCAAGTTCCGTATGGCCTCGGTCTTCAGTGCCTTCAAGCTGGCCATGAAAGCCACCTTCACGGATCACCTGGCCCGCCCAATCGAGTTAATTCGCGAGACCGCGACCCTGGGGCGGATTGTTCGCAAGGAAGGGCTACTGGGGCTGGAAAACCACGAAACCGACGATGAATTCCTGAAAAAAGCCATCAATCTGTGCGTGGATGGCCACCCGCCAGAGACCGTGGAAGAAGCCCTGTACCAGGAAAGTGACCAGACCGCCGAGCGGTATGAAGTATCGGAGCGGATCTTCAGTGGTATTGGTGAGTCGGCCCCGGCCATCGGTATGCTCGGGACCCTCGTGGGCCTGGTTCAGATGCTGAAAACCCTGGACGACCCCTCCACCATCGGTCCGGCCATGGCCATTGCCCTGCTGACGACCCTTTATGGCTCTTTTATCGCCCAGTTGATCGCCCTGCCCCTGGCTGAAAAGCTGAAGCTCAAGGCGGAAGATGAATACCGCAACCAGATGCTGATCATCACCTCGATCAAGAGCATCATGCGCGGCGAAAACCCCCGGGTCATGACCGAAATCCTCTCCTCTTATGTGACGCCAGAGCATCGTACCAAGCTGGATGAGCAGCAGGAGGCCTAGGTTTGCGAGCGATACGGCCTCCGCGAAAGAAAAGCCAGAAAAAGGGCAACCCGGACTGGATCGTCACCTTTGCCGATCTGGCCACCCTGCTGTTGACCTTTTTTATCCTGCTGCTGTCTTTTGCCGAGATGGATATTGAAAAATACCGCGCCATGGCAAACTCCATGTCGGCGGCGCTGGGCGGCACTGACAACGTTGTCGGCGAAGATATCGGTGGTTCCCCGGTTTCGCAGGTGCAGTCGGATGCGGTTTCATTACCGGAACCCACAGAAACCTTGCAGCAAGAGCCCGAGTTTATTGATGAACGCTCGGAGGATTCTGCGGAAACCGCCCAGATTCCTGGCGGTGTTCTCGACCTCGCCCAGCGCCTGATTCAGGAGCTGGAAGCCGAAGTGGCCTCGGACGCGCTGCACATCAACTACGACAAGGACCAGGTGGTCATCCGTTTCTCGGAAGATGCCACCTTCCCTTCCGGCAGCGCCAACATCAAGCCCGAGATGATCCCGATCATTGAGCGGGTGGTGGAAGTGGTGGGCAACTGCACCGGCGACATCGTGGTGTCCGGCCACACCGACGACCGCCCCATTTCCAGCAGTCAGTATCGATCCAACTGGGACCTGTCAGCGGCTCGGGCTGTGTCGGTGGTGCATGAGCTGGTCATGAATCGTGAGATACCGGCCGACCGGGTGCTGGCCGCCGGCCGTGCCGAAACCCGGCCCCTGGTGCCCAACAACTCCCCGGAAAACCGGGCCCAGAACCGGCGGGTGGAGATTTCCATTCGTAACCCGGAATGCGACGAACAGGCTCCCACCCGGGACCTGCCCATCGAAATCCTGCCTTAATCCGGCGGTAAGCCACAAAAAAGGCAGTGCCCGGAGGTACGGTGCACTGCCTCGGAGGTTCGAACGGGTTCGAGGACTGCTTACTGCACGTCCACCTCAATGGCCTTTGGCTCTTTCGGTTCGGCTTTCTGGATGGTCAGCGTCAGCAGACCGTCCTTGAAGTTTGCCTTCACGCTGTTTTCATCGACATTGTCCGGCAGGGTAAACCGGCGCAGGAAGCTGCCGTAGAAGCGCTCAATTCGGTGATGCTTCTTGTCGTCGGTTTCCTCTTCGCTCTTACGTTCACCCTGGATCGAAAGCACGCCGTCGTGCACGGTGACTTTCACATCATCCTTGTTCATGCCCGGCAGCTCGGCTTCGATGGTGAAGGCCTTGTCGGTTTCCTTGATGTCCACCGCTGGTGACCAGTCACTGCGGCTGAACAGATCCTTGCCTTCCCGTTCGCCGGTGGTGCGGGCCAGGCCGAACATCCGGTTGTAGCGGTTCATCAGATCATCGAATTCGTTGATCGGATTCCAGCGGGTCAGATTGCTCATAGGGAACTCCTCCTTTTGACGATGACGAATCTGAGATGTTCATTCAGCTTCGCTCGCGGAACAGCTCCATGCCGGTGGCGCCAGCCGGATGGGATCCGTGAACTTGTGCTATTCACGAATGTAGGACGCATTGGCGGGTTTTCAAGGCCCCCACTGATCAAAAGTTGACCTTGATCAGCAGAGGGTCCGGAAAGGTTTTACTGGTCGCCGTTCAGGTATTCGTCCTTGAGTTTGACGTAGTTGGCGGCGGTGTATTTGAAAAAGGTTTTTTCCTTATCGGTCAGTTCCCGGGCCTGTTTGCAGGGAGAGCCCACGTACAGATAACCGGATTCCAGTCGCTTGCCCGGGGGCACCAGCGTGCCGGCGGCGATGATCACTTCATCTTCCACCACGGCGCCATCCATCACGGTACAGCCCATGCCGACCAGAACGCGGCTGCCAATGGTGCAACCGTGTAACAGGGCCTTGTGGCCGACGGTGACATCATCCCCGATCGTCGTTGGCCAGCCGCCGGGGTTGTAGTCGCTGGCGTGGGTAATGTGCACCACCGAGCCGTCCTGAATGCTGCAGCGGTTGCCAATGCGGATCTTGTGCATGTCGCCGCGAATCACCGTCATCGGCCAGACCGAGCAGTCCTCGCCCATCTGCACATCGCCGATCACCACGGCGCTCTCGTCCACCCACGAGCGTTCGCCAAATTGTGGTGTGATACCCTTGTGTGTTCGTACATTCGCCATTACATATACCTCAATAGTCAAAATACGGTGCAAGATGCAGGTGGGGGATGGCTTTCAGAAACACGCTCCTTGCGGCACATCCATGTGACGCTTGAGCTCCGCCATCCCTGGCTCCGCACAGTTTCTGAAAGCCATCCCCCACCTGCACCCCGTACTTAGATGCAAGCTATCTCATAAACGAACAGCTGAGAAGGGCCTTTATGAACAACCCGCTACTGACTGACGATCTGCTGCCGAAGTTCGATCATATCCGCACCGAACACATGGAACCGGCGATTGACCAGATTCTCAGCGAAAATCGCATGAAAATTCCGCAGCTGGCCCAGCAGGACGACCCTACCTGGGACACGCTGGTCCAGCCCATGCAGGCGATGGAGAACAAGCTGGCCAACGCCTGGTCGGTGATCTGTCACCTCAACGGCGTGGCCAACAACGACGAGCTGCGCCAGGTGTACAAGAATTGCCTGGAAAAACTCACCGAGTACAGCACCGAGATCAGTCAGAACGCCGAGCTGTGTGACGCCTACAAGAAACTGGCGGAACGGGACGACTTTGAGCAGCTGAGTCAGGCCCAGCGCAAGGCGGTGGAAAACACCCTGCGGGATTTCCGTCTGGGTGGTGTGGATTTGCCCGAGGACCAGAAGAAGCAATACGCCGAACTCTCCCGTGAGCTGGCGGACCTGTCCAACAAGTTCAGCGACAACGTGCTGGACGCCACCCAGCACTGGTACAAGCACATCACCGATGTGAACGAGCTGTCCGGCCTGCCGGAATCGGCGCTGGAAGGGGCGAAGCAGGCGGCTGAGCAGAAAGAGCTGGATGGCTATGTGATCACCCTGGATTTCCCCAGCTTCTTCCCGGTGATGACCTACGGCGACAACCGCGAGCTGCGCCGGGAAGTCTACGAAGCCTTTGTTACCCGAGCCTCGGACCAGGGGCCGGATGCCGGACAGTGGGACAACACCCCGGTGATGGCGGAAATCCTCAAACGCCGCCACGCCATGGCCAAGCTGCTGGGTTTTGACAACTACGCGGAGCTGTCGCTGGCCACCAAGATGGCCCGCAGTGTCGAGGAAGTACTGGACTTCCTGAACCAGCTGGCGGCCAAATCCAAGCCACAGGCAGAGAAAGAATTTGCCGAGTTGCAGGCGTTCGCCAAAGACGAGTATGGCGTGGACGAGCTGCAGGCCTGGGACGTGGGCTACTACAGCGAGAAGCTGCGCCAGAAGCGTTACGACATCTCCCCGGAAACCCTGCGCCCCTGGTTCCCGGCGGACAAGGTGGTCGGTGGCCTGTTCAGCGTGGCCGAGAAGCTGTTCAACGTGCAGATCGAGGAAAAGCCGGAGGTGGAAACCTGGCACGCGGATGCCAAGGCCTACTGCATCAGTCGCGATGGCGAGCCGGTTGCCTGGTTCTACCTCGACCCCTACGCCCGGCAGGGCAAGCGTGGCGGTGCCTGGATGGCGGATTGCCGGGTGCGCTGGCGTAACCAGCGTGGCCAGTTGCAGCTGCCCGTGGCCTTCCTGACCTGTAACTTCACCCCGCCGGTGAAGGGTAAGCCGTCGCTGCTGACCCACGACGAGGTCACCACCCTGTTTCACGAGTTTGGCCACGGCCTGCACCACATGCTCACCCAGGTGGACGTGATGGACGTGTCCGGCATCAACGGCGTGGCCTGGGACGCAGTGGAGCTGCCCAGCCAGTTCCTGGAAAACTGGTGCTGGGACCCCGAATCCCTGGCCCTGATCGCCAGCCACCACGAAACCGGCGAGCCGCTGCCCCAGGACCTGCTGGACAAGCTGCTGGCGGCGAAGAACTTCCAGTCCGGCATGGGCATGGTGCGCCAGCTGGAGTTCTCCCTGTTCGATTTCCGCCTGCACGCGGAATTCACCGAGGAAGCACCCACCAATCCGCTGGACATGCACCGCAAGGTGCGTGAAGAGATCGCGGTGATCGAAGCGCCCGAGTTCAACCGCTTTCCCAACGCTTTCTCCCACATCTTCGCCGGCGGCTACGCGGCGGGCTACTACAGCTACAAGTGGGCGGAAGTATTGGCGGCGGATGCCTTCTCCCTGTTCGAGGAAAAGGGCATCTTCCACCCGGAGACCGGCGAAGCTTTCCTGGCCAATATCCTGGAGAAAGGCGGTTCCCAGGAGCCCATGGAACTGTTCAAGGCATTCCGTGGTCGGGAACCCGAGGTGGATGCGCTGCTCAAACAAACTGGTATCAGTGGCAACAGCGACAGCGCCGCCTGATACAATGCTGGCCGGCCGTCGTACAGACGGTCGGTGACGTAATCTGGAGTTGAATTATGGCAAGTCCCAAACGTTTCATCGCCGGTGCCGTGTGCCCCCGCTGTGCCGAGATGGACAAGATCATGATGTTCACGGACGACAACGACGAGCAGGTGCGCGAGTGTGTGGCCTGCGGGTTTACCGATGCGATGTCTGATCAGCCCGAACCGACGGCTGCCGAGTTGCAGACCCGGGTGAATACCAGGGCCAACGAGGACGACCATACGGTTAAGCAGGTGGTGTTTTTTAAGTCTGCCGCTGAGGACTGAGTTCGGAGTTTGGCTCTGTAGCCTGCGGGTTTTTGCGGGAATCGGGGTTCGGGGGATAGGGTCCAAAACGGAAAACGGTGGTTTTCCTGAATGTTTTGGACCCTATCCCCCGAACCCCTTTTTTGGCTTCTTTAAAATCGCTTTGGTGCTTTCGGTACACCTAAAGAGCTGATTTCAGTAATTTCCGGTCTTTAAAGATTTGGCTGGAGAGTAGCATCTCTCATGTTTTTCAAAAGGCGTTATCACAAGAGATAAACGTGAGGGGCTGGTGGGGGGTGTCAAAACATTCAGGAAAACCACCGTTTTCCGTTTTGACACCCCCCACCAGCCCCTCACTACCCGCCAGATACCAGCAGGCTACCAAAGGAAGCCAACTCCCAGCCCTAAAGCACCATGGCGGCCAACCACCCGAAGCCGAGCAAAGGCAGGTTGTAGTGCAGGAAGGTGGGCACCACGGTGTCCCAGATGTGGTTGTGCTGGCCGTCGACGTTCAGGCCGGCGGTGGGGCCGAGGGTGGAGTCGGAGGCCGGGGAGCCGGCATCGCCCAGGGCACCGGCAGTGCCCACCAGGGCCACGATGGCCAGGGGGCTGAAGCCCATTTGCAGGGCCAGGGGCACGTACAGGGCCGCGATGATGGGAATGGTGGAGAACGACGAGCCGATACCCATGGTGATCAACAGGCCGACGACGAGCATCAGCAGGGCCGCCAGGGGCTTGTTATCGCCAATCACACCCACCGAGCCTTCCACCAGGCTGGCGATGTCGCCGGTTTCCCGCATCACCTCGGCAAAGCCATTGGCGGTGATCATGATGAAGCCGATCATGGCCAGCATTTTCATGCCTTCGGTGAACAGGTCGTCCGCTTCCTTCCATTTCACCACGCCCGAGACGTTGAACAGCACAAAACCTGCCAGGGCGCCCAGGATCATGGAACCAAGCCAGAGCTGGACCACGAAGGCGACCACAATGGCCACCAGGGCCATGAACAGGGTTTTCGGGTTGTACTGGATGTCGGTGCGTTCGGTCTTGGCAATGGCCTCGAGGTTGTAGTCCCGGTTGCCCCGGTAGCTGAAGAACACCGCCACCAGTACCCCCAGCAGCATGCCCAGGGCCGGCAGGGCCATGGCGGACATGACGTTCAACTCGCTGGCATCCACGCCGTTGTCGGCCACGTTGGCCAGCAGGATTTCGTTCAGGTAAATGCCGCCGAAGCCCACCGGCAGGAACATGTACGGGGTGATGAGGCCGAAGGTGAGTACGCAGGCCACCAGCCGGCGGTCCATGCGTAGTTTGGCCATCACGTATAACAGCGGCGGCACCACTAGTGGGATGAAGGCGATGTGGATGGGCAGGATGTTCTGGGAGGACATGGCAATGGCCACAAGGAGGCCAATGATCATGAAACGGATCCCCTTGGCGGCGCCCCCGTCGTCCTGGCGACCGACCATGGCCAGGGCGCGGTCCGCCAGGGCGTGGGCCAGGCCGGATTTGCCAATGGCTACCGCGAAGGCACCGAGGGTGGCGTAGGACAGTGCCACGGTGGCGCCGCCTCCCAGGCCGTTATTAAAGGCATCAATGGTGGCGTCCAGGGACATTCCGGCAATCAGGCCGCCGGAAATAGCGCCGATAATCAGGGCAACAACAACGTGAATGCGGCACAGGCTCAGTACGAGCATGATCAGGACCGCGGCAACAACGGCATTCATGGCAAACTCCGGGTAGGAATTGTGGCTTTACCGGCGCCTTGTGGGCGCCGGCAGTTTGAAAAGCGCGGTAATTTGCAGGAAATGCCCGCCGGAGTCAAAGCGGATTGGTCAGTTCTTGAGCTTGTACTTGCCAGGACCCAGAAAGATGACGGCAGCGGCATTCATCAGGAAGAACAGTTGCAGTTCCAGTGCCAGCCCGCCGGAGCGGCTCAGGGCCAATAGCTCGTTGGTATGGGCCAGGACAATCGCGACGATCATGTTGATGACAATCAAGACTGCCCCGATGCGGGTCTGGTAGCCGAGGATGACCATCAGCGGTGCCACGATTTCACCGATATACACGCCCCAGGCCAGCTCTGTGGGCAGGCCGTGGCTGGCCAGCAGGCCTTCAATGAATCCAAGACCGTTGAACAGCTTGGCGATGCCGTGGAACAGCAGTAGCCCGCCGACGGTCAATCGGACCAGCAACTTCCCCAGATCGGTATTTTCCAGCACGTTGTCTTCCCCTTGATGGTGAATCAGAACGCGAAGAATACTGATTTTTGGGGAAAGATTCAGTGACCGGCGTCAGCCACACGAGCCCAGGGCAAAATGAATGTGATTGCGAACCAATAGGTTTTCCCAGTAATTACGCATCCAGTCCCAGGCCCGGTTGTTGGCCTGTTCGATAAACGGTTCGAGATCCAGGTCGTAGAAATCCGGGGTGCCGGCAATCTTCATGACGGTCAGCGTGATGGCTTCGTCCAGTTCATTGGCGAAGGGTTCACCAATCATCTGGTGCACCAGCAGGTTGGCCCGCACGGCTTCCAGGTCAAACAACTCACTGGCCCGGATAGACCGGTTATTATCGTGCATGTCTTCCATCAGCCGGTGGCACTGATAGGCACGGATCAGCAGGCCATCCAAACCCTCGTAACGCAGCAGTTGCGCCGAAGGCTGGGTGAAATAGCGAATGGCGGCATCGGTGAACGGTTCGAACAGGGATTTGCAGCCGGCCTCAGCCGCGCAGGCGTCAACACATTCGATCAGGCGCGGGGCCATTTCGATGTATTCCACCGCGAAGCGGAACAGGCAATTGGGCGGTTGACGACAATCCACCACCACAGACGAAGGCAGCCGGAGGCGGACAGCTTTCATCTGGCGGAAGAAGGTGCCAGAGCGAGCTTCCTGGCGCCTTGCCTGGTCAATGATTTCAAGGACAACCTGTGGTGTCATATCGGGTGCAGTCTGACTCTGCGCTATTTGAGGTCGCAAGGCGCCTCCAGAGGTATCCGAACCGTTGGTTGATGGGCTGCTCCCGGTGCCGCCCTGTTGTTTAGGCACAGTGTAGCCAATATTTCGAAAACTGCCCTGCAAGTGACAATCATTCCTGCTCAAACCAGATGCTCCTTCGGGTGTAACGCCAACTCAGCCATCCCATGCTCGCGGCCCGGGCCAGCATCAGACTGATCAGCGAAAACCAGAGCCCATGGTTGCCCCAGCCGGTGGTGAGCCACCACACCGGGAGGAAGATTCCCACGGCGGAAAACAGCATGGTGTTCTGCATCTCCCGGGTGCGGGTGGCACCGATGAACACGCCATCGAACAGGAATCCCCAGACCGAGGCAAAAGGTAGCAGCCAGAGCCAGGGTAGATACTGCCAGGCCGTGATTCGCACTTCGTCGATGCCGGTTAACAGACTGATCAGCCAGCGCCCGCCCAGCACGAATCCGATGGTCAGTATCAGCGCGCCCCACAAAGACCAGCGCAGGGCGGACGCGAACACGGCCCGAAAGCGACGCCGGCTGCCCTTGCCCACCGCCTCTCCAATAAGGGCTTCAGCGGCGTTGGCGAAGCCATCCAGGGCGTTGGAAATCACCAGCAGGAAGGTGATGAGCACCGCGTTCGCCGCCAGGACGGTATCGCCTTGGCGCGCGCCCTGGGCGGTAAAGAAGGCCAGTACCAGCAGCAGGGCTATGGTGCGGACCATGATGTAGCGATTGACCCGGAGAATCTTCAAGTAATCGGCCAGCTGCCCGAACAGTTCCCGGGTCAGGCGCTGCCCCTCCGGCATCCGGGTTAGCACGATGGCCAGGCCAATGGCCGTGGCCCCGTATTCTGCCATAACCGTGGCCATGGCCACGCCCCGGCTGTTCCAGCCCAGCACGGTCACAAACAGGATATCCAGCACAATGTTGATGCCGTTGGCGATGATCAGCATCACCATGGGGCCCCGGGGAAACTGGGTGCCGATCAGCCAGCCCACCAGCGTGTACTGACAGAGCACTGCCGGGGCGCTCCAGATACGGATGCCTGCATACTCCGCCGCCAATTCAGCCACGGCCGGGCTTGGATTCATCAGTTCCAGGCCCAGGGCAATCAGAGGTTTGTGGAAAAGTATCAGCAACAATCCGATGCCCACCGCCAGCATCAGTGACCGCAGCAGGAGCGCCACCTGGGCAAATGGATCGCGTTGGCCCCAGGCCTGTGCGGCCAGCCCGGTGGTGCCCATGCGCATGAACCCGAACGTCCAGTACAGGATACTGAACAGGTTGGCGCCCACGGCGACCGCGCCCAGGTATTCGGGACTGTCCAGATGGCCGAGCACGGCAGTATCCACCAAGCCGAGCAACGGCACGGTGAGGTTGGTCAGCATCAGTGGCCAGGCCAGTGCCCACAGGCGTCGGTCAATGGTCCCGAAGGTGTTGTTCGTCGTGATTGGTTTCAAAATTCGGTCAATACCACGGGTTTATTTGTCGGTTTTTTAGTCATTTCTTGATCTGTGTCTATACTCGGATTTGATATAGCCGTTTTCGGGCAGACGCAAAAACCGACAAGAATAACACTCTGTGGAGACACAGTATGCGCGTGCAATCCAAACGGGCCCTCCGGATGGTCGCGGTGGCCGGCGTTCTAGTTCCCTCTTTGGGCCAGGCTGACTGGACCATGAACATGTCGCCGGGGGTCACTGGCACCAGCAATGACATCTTCGGCCTGCACATGACCATTCTTGGAATCTGTGTGGCCATCGGCGTGGTGGTTTTCGGGGTCATGTTCTGGTCGATCATTGCCCACCGCAAATCCAAGGGCCACAAGCCGGCCAATTTCCACGAGAACACGGTGGTGGAAATCCTCTGGACCATTATCCCATTTGCCATCCTGGTGGCCATGGCGATCCCTGCCACGGCAACCCTGATCGATATGTACGACACGACTGACGCCGACGTGGACATCAAAGTCACCGGCTACCAGTGGCGCTGGCAGTATGAATATGTGGATGAGGAGTTCGGGTTCTTCTCGAACCTGTCCACTCCCACGGATCAGATCGAGAACCGCCAGGCCAAGGGTCGGAATTACCTGCTGGAAGTGGACAAGCCGCTCAAGGTGCCCGTGGGCAAGAAAGTGCGTTTCCTGCTGACTTCCAACGACGTGATCCATTCCTGGTGGGTGCCGGAGCTGGGTGTGAAAAAAGACGCCATCCCCGGTTTCATCAACGAGGCCTGGACCCGCATCGATGAGCCCGGCATTTATCGCGGCCAATGTACGGAGCTCTGTGGCAAGGGCCATGCGTTCATGCCGGTGGTGGTCGAGGCTGTTCCTGAAGAGGAATATCAGACCTGGGTGGCCGAACAACGGGCAGCCGCCGAGCGCGAACGCCAGCTGACCGAGAAGGAATGGACCCTGGAAGAGCTGATGGAGCGGGGCGAGAGCGTTTACAACACCGTGTGTGCGGCCTGTCACCAGCCGGATGGCAGTGGCTCACCGCCCGCCTTCCCATCATTGAGGGGCACCGCCGTTGTGACCGGAGACATGGATGCGCATATGGATATCGTGGTCAATGGCGTGTCCGGCACGGCCATGCAGGCGTTCGGCGAGCAGCTCAGCGAAGTGGAGCTGGCGGCAGTGATCACCTACGAGCGCAATGCCTGGGGCAATAACACCGGCGAGATGGTTTCACCCAAAGAAATCATGGAATACATGAGCGAATAACGGGGGCTTTCATGAGCGCGGTTGCAGATACTCACAGCCAGGAACACCATCATGGCCCGGCCAGCGGGATCACTCGCTGGCTGTTCACCACCAACCACAAAGACATCGGGACCATGTACCTGATCTTCAGCTTCGCGATGTTCCTGCTGGGCGGGAGCATGGCGATGGTGATCCGGGCCGAGTTGTTCCAGCCTGGCCTGCAGATTGTGCAGCCGGAATTCTTCAACCAGATGACCACCATGCACGGGTTGATCATGGTGTTCGGCGCGGTGATGCCGGCGTTCGTGGGCCTGGCCAACTGGATGCTGCCGTTGATGATCGGCGCCCCGGACATGGCTCTGCCGCGCATGAACAACTGGAGTTTCTGGCTGTTGCCCTGCGCCTTCCTGATCCTGGTATCCACGCTGTTCATGCAGGGCGGCGCGCCCAACTTTGGCTGGACCTTCTACGCGCCGCTCTCCACCACCTACGGGCCGCCCAGCACGACCTTCTTTATTTTCGCAATCCACATCATGGGGATCTCGTCGATCATGGGCGCGATCAATGTGATTGCCACCATCCTGAACCTGCGGGCGCCGGGGATGACCCTGATGAAAATGCCCCTGTTCGTCTGGACCTGGCTGATCACCGCCTTCCTGTTAATTGCAGTGATGCCGGTACTGGCTGGTGTGGTCACCATGATGCTCATGGACATCCACTTCGGCACCAGCTTCTTTGACGCTTCCGGCGGCGGCGATCCGGTGCTGTTCCAGCATGTGTTCTGGTTCTTCGGGCACCCGGAGGTCTATATCATGATTTTGCCGGCGTTCGGGGCCATTTCCCACATTGTCTCGGCGTTTTCCCGCAAACCGCTGTTTGGGTATGCCTCGATGGTGTACGCCGTGGGGGCGATTGCCCTGCTCTCGTTCGTGGTCTGGGCTCACCATATGTTCACCGTGGGCGTGCCGCTGACCGGCCAGCTGTTTTTCATGTACGCCACCATGCTGATTGCGGTGCCCACCGGGGTGAAGGTATTCAACTGGGTGACCACCATGTTCCGGGGTTCCCTGACGTTTGAAACCCCCATGCTGTTTGCCGTGGCCTTCATCATCCTGTTCACCATTGGCGGTTTTTCCGGCCTGATGCTGGCCATCGCACCGGCGGACTTCCAGTACCACGACACCTACTTCGTGGTGGCCCACTTCCATTATGTGCTGGTGCCGGGGGCCATTTTCGGTATCTTCGCCGCCGCGTATTTCTGGCTGCCCAAGTGGACCGGGCACATGTACGACGAGACCCTGGGCAAGACCCATTTCTGGCTGTCGTTCGTGGGCATGAACCTGGCGTTCTTCCCGATGCATTTCCTGGGGCTGGCGGGTATGCCTCGCCGGATTCCGGACTACGCCCTGCAGTTTGCCGATTTCAACATGGTCTCCAGTATCGGCGCCTTCATGTTCGGCGCTACCCAGATCCTGTTCCTGTTCATTGTGGTGAAGTGCGTCCGAGGCGGCGAGAAGGCCCCGGCCAAGCCCTGGGAAGGGGCGGAAGGTCTGGAGTGGACGGTGCCCTCGCCGGCCCCCTACCACACCTTTGCCACGCCGCCGGAGGTGAAATAACCTCCGGCCAGCAGATTGGAGAGAGTCATGGCACAAGAACAGAGCTACTACGTTCCGGAGCAGAGCAAGTGGCCGATCATTGCCACGGTGGGCCTGGGGCTGACCCTCTACGGGGTGGCTTCGATCATGGTCAACGCCAAGCAGGGCGAAAGCACCACCCTGTCCTGGCTGATGTTCTTCGCTGGCGCCCTGGTGATGGCGTACATGCTGTTTGGGTGGTTTGGCAGCGTCATCCGGGAGGGCCGCGCCGGGCTATACAGCGATCAGATGGACCGGTCTTTCCGGTGGGGCATGAGCTGGTTCATTTTTTCGGAAGTCATGTTCTTCGCCGCCTTTTTTGGCGCGCTGTTCTACGTGCGGGTGTTTGCCGTGCCCTGGCTTGGCGGCGAGGGGGACAAGGCCACGGCCAACATGCTCTGGGAGGGCTTCCAGGCCAGCTGGCCGTTGGTCAATAACCCCGACCCGGAGGCCTACCCAGGGCCGAAAGAGATCATCGGCCCCTGGGGACTGCCGCTGATCAACACTATTCTTCTGGTCAGCTCCTCGTTCACCATCACCGTGGCCCATCATGCCCTGAAGGCGGGTAATCGCCAGAAACTCAAGCTGTGGTTGGGCGCGACCATCCTGCTTGGCCTGGCCTTCCTGGTCCTGCAGGCCGAGGAGTACATGCATGCCTACCAGGACCTGGACCTGACGCTGAGCTCCGGCATCTACGGCAGTACCTTCTTCATGCTGACCGGCTTCCACGGGGCCCATGTGACCCTGGGCACCATCATGCTGATCGTCATGTTCTTCCGGGTTCAGAAAGGGCACTTTACCGAAGACAGTCACTTTGGTTTTGAAGCCTCGTCCTGGTACTGGCACTTCGTGGATGTGGTCTGGTTGTGTCTGTTTGTCTTCGTCTACATCATTTAAATCAGTGGGTCATGGCGTTGGATTCAGTGATAGATTGCCGGTCCACAGGGCAATCAGTACTACCAGCAATAGCAAGACACTGAGCGAGACCCGCACCGCCAGGGAGTTCACCACCCGGCGGGTTTTTCCGCGATCGCGAATCAGGAAGAACAGGCCGCTGAACAGGCTCACAATGACAGCCAGGAGCAGTATGACGATGGCAATTTTGAGCATGGGCCAATCCCCTGCTGGGACATTCTGGATAGCCGAAGAATCTCCGGGTAATTGGTTTCACTATAGCAAAGCCGCACAAAGGGCCGGGTAATGGCACGGCAATGGCAGTTTGACTGGCGGTTGTTGCTGTTCACTGGCGTGTTTCTGCCAGTTCTGGTGGCTCTGGGAATCTGGCAACTGGACCGGGCGGCACAGAAGGAAGAACGGTTACGGGCCTGGCAGAGCTCGGCACAGCAGCGGCCCTGGGCTGAGCAGGTGAGCCGGGAGATGCGCACCGGCCAGCCGGTCACCCTTTCTGGCCGATACGCGGAGCCGGTATGGCTTCTGGATAACCGCACCCGGGACGGTGTGCCGGGGTATGAAGTGTTGAGCCTTTTTGAGCCGGAAGCCGGGCCGGTTGTGGTGGTCAATCGTGGCTGGGTGCCTGCCGGGCGGACCCGCGATCAGTTGCCGTCCATCGACACACCGACGCAGCGGGTAACGTTGCAGGGCCGGCTGGCACCGTATCCGGAACCACCGATGCTGGCGGAATCAAAACCGGCAACCGGGCCCTGGCCCCGGAGGGTCCAGACCTTGCCCAGAGAAGTGGTTGCCGGCGAGGCGTTCCGGCCAGCGACGATGATTATCCAGCTCTCCGGCAGCCGGCAGCCAGGAGCCTACCGGGCTGACCAGTCACCGGATGTGATGGGACCCAAAACCCACTATGGCTATGCCGCCCAGTGGTTTGCACTGGCCCTGGCGCTGACTATATTGACAGTAGTGGCAAGTTACCGGAAAACCCCAGGAGCCGATAATGACAACAACGACGGCTAATGCCACGCCAGATTCAGGGCAGCCTGGCCCCCAACAGGTTCGCCGGGGTCGGCGAACGGCCCTGCTGCTGTTTGCAGTAGGTTTTGGGCCGATAATTGTGGCCAGCATCATGTACTTCACCGGGTGGCTGAATCCCTCCAGCCAGACCAACGAAGGCACTTTGATCCAACCCCTGATTCCGGTACAGCAGCTGAATCTCGAAACTGCCAACGGCCAGCCTTTTTCGGCTCGTTTTGGCGTCGAGCAGGCGGACCCTCAGTGGCATATGCTTGTTGTCGCCCAGGACTGTGACGCCCGTTGCGAGCGACTGTTGTATCTGGCCCGTCAGGTAAACATTGCACTGGGCAAGAGCGCGCCCCGTGTCAGTCGGTCGGCCTGGCTGGGCTCCATCCCTGCCGACCTGGCGCAGCGCTGGCCTGAAGAATACCGCTTAATGGAGCGTCTGCAACGGTCGGGTACTGGTGCCTGGCCTGAAGCGATCAATCCGGCGAACCAGCCGGGCATTCTGCTGATTGACCCCTTCGGCAATGTGATGATGGGTTATGGTCCGGAGCATACCGGCAAGCAATTACTGAAGGATCTGAAGCATTTGCTGAAGCTCTCCCAGATTGGCTGACGAGGCGTGTGGGCATGGCGAAGGTGGAAACTGAGCGTGAGACAACCCTGGCGACCCAGGCCCCGGCCCGGAAAATGGCTGTCTGGGCTGCGGTTGGCTGTGGGTTGGCGTTGGTGGTGATCACCCTGGGCGCATGGACCCGGCTCGTCCACGCAGGCCTGGGCTGCCCGGACTGGCCCGGCTGTTATGGCTTCCTGACCGTGCCCCAGGGTGCCGACAATATTGCCATCGCCAATGCCCGCTTCCCGGAAACCCCGGTGGATGTGGCCAAGGGGTGGCCGGAAATGATTCATCGTTATGCCGCAGGCACCCTCGGCCTGTTAATTTTTGGACTGGCTGGGACGGCCGTTCGCTACCGTAAGTCCGGCATTCCTGTTCGCTTGCCGTTGTTTATCGCTGGCTTTGTGGTCCTGCAGGCCGCGTTTGGCATGTGGACGGTGACCCTCAAACTCTGGCCCCAGGCAGTGGCCCTGCACCTGCTTGGCGGTTTTACCACCCTGACGCTGCTGGTGTTACTGACCCTTCGATTGAGAAAATGGGCCCGGTTCGGCCAATCGGCCGGCACGGCGCACAACAACAGTCCGGTGGCGGGCTTTCGGCCCTGGTTGTATGGCGGCTTGCTACTGGTGGTACTGCAGATTGCGCTCGGCGCCTGGACGGCGGCTAACTACGCAGCCGTGGCCTGTACCGATCTGCCCACCTGTCAGGGCCAGTGGTGGCCGACGGGTATGGATTTCCGGCATGGCTTCGATATTACCCAGCAGGTTGGTCCCAATTACCTGGGTGGCCAGTTGACGGCGGATGGCCGGGTGGCCATCCATGTGACCCATCGGGCAGGTGCCCTGCTGGTGTTGGCGTATTTCACTGTACTGCTGGCGGTACTCTGGCGCCAGCGCGGTGACACCGGCCTGACCCGCGCACTGCAATGGGTGGCCCTGGCGCTGGCGCTGCAGGTGGCGCTGGGGCTGGCCAATGTCCTTCTGCACATTCCGCTGGCCATTGCGGTGGCGCACAATGCCATGGGTGCGTTGCTGTTGGTGTCGGTGGTGCACCTGATCTGGCGCCATCACCAGTTACCGGAACCCAGGGCTAGTATGGATAGCCCACCAGTCATCTCTC
>Ga0208561_100125_pt1 | contig 20168 bp, 23 predicted proteins | sample Shrwel1BS1Day9_FD_187536 | JGI IMG/M metagenome (GOLD analysis project Ga0208561, IMG submission 187536) | Subsurface microbial communities from deep shales in Ohio, USA - Utica-3 well 1 S-1-Day9 (SPAdes) (version 2) ... | reverse complement strand
CGGGCACTGAGACTTCGGAGTAAGAAGAGAAACCCCGCGTCGCTACGCTCCGATGGGTGGCAGCCTTGCTCCGGTCCGGGTGGCAGGCTTCACGTGGAATGGGTGGCAACCTTCAGCGGTTTACGCAGAATCCGGTTGCATTCCTCAAATATTTCCTTCTGATCATGACCGAAAGAAGCCATAAACCGGTATTTAAGTGTATAAAAGTGAACAAAAATTTCTTTCTGGGCCTCATATCGCTCAAATACTATGTATCCTCGATCTAGCAGTTCAGCATCCTCCTTAGTTTCGTGATCCCCCCGCTGCCTGGACTTTCCTTCGTTACTGGAAGAAAAAGGGTTCCGGATAGTCGCGATGGCATCCTTGACCTCAAAGAAAGAAGCCAAAACTTCCTCTGCAAGCTCTATTTTTCTCTTTCCGATAAACTCGCGCTTCCAAGCACCTACACCTGAAATGATTGCCCAGCATGCCCCAATAATTGCAATGGATTCTCCGATAAAAACGATGTCTTCCATTTTTCTCCCGTAGAGCTAACAGCTAAAAATACAGGCTTACTCAGTCTCTGAGCCCCAAGAGTAACTGGCATTTTTACCTTTGCCTTTGCCAAGCTTTTTGCGGTCAATCATTCGGGATTCAAACTGAAAATTCTCATCTATTTTGACCACGAGTAGCTTGTTGAAGTTGCCCGCTCTCTTGACCAATACCTTACCTTTACCTTTTTCAGGGGAAATCGTCTTTATCTCTACCCAGTCATTCCCCATGCGACCATCTGAGCCGGCCATACCTGGGCGATGGCGTTCGATCCCATATTTAATCTCAGCGTAAAGCTCGCCGAGCTCTCCCCAGATTTGAAGGTAACGACCAGTGAGCTCGTAGTACTCTGCCGCGGAATAAACCAAGTCCTCAAAGACTTTGATAATTTCGATGGGTGCATTGGGAAACTCGGCCTTGAGGTCTTGCTCGTGCAATTGACCGTTGATCCACTCCCAACTGATCCATTCGCCATCATCCCAAATGCCATCAGATGGATCGCTGATGGGAAGTCCTGTCATTGCACACCGCATCTCGGTACCTCCCTGTATTTAACGCCAATGTTCAGCGGCCGGTTTGGAGAGCAACGGAAAAACCGGTCCGGTGGAGGCCCGCAGGGCCGGAACATACTGCAACCACTAGTTAAGAACGCCCGATCCAAAGTACGAAACCATGATCTAAATAGCGGATAACTTGTACCGGGAACATGAAACCAAAACCTCACCACGAAACCCTTCGGGCAGCATGCTGCATGAATTCACACAGCGATATGCTTTACTTTCAAGCCATGTGGCTACGGAGCTAGCTGAAATGTTGCTCAACTCAACCATAACATCCAAGAAATCCCGAACCTGAGTACTATATATTAGTGAGAACTCTTGCAACGGGGTTATTTCTGCAACGGTACCAGAGTCACCATATTGCTGTGCTTGGACGAGGTCTGTTGAACAGATAATTGTTGTAGACCTTGCCCTTATCCCAAATTGTTCGTGAAACCAATCATCAGCGTATTCGTGAATCGCAAGAGGTGTATCTTTAGGAATTCTGGGCGTATCAACAAAAGGATTTTCATATTCACCACTTGGAATTCGTCTATCAAAACCGCGATATAACTTCAAGACTTCCTCCGTAATCACTTTTTTTCGCTTAACGCTTTTGTTTAGCGGCGACTACGGAGCGCAGCGTAGTAGGCGTCCGGTGTAGGGCTGCCAGGCCCGGAACGCACTACAACAATTTGTTATGCAGTGCCCAGTCGTCGCGCGACATTCGATACACGCGCACAGGCCGGGCATGGAACTCTCGAGTCGTATAGTCTCCGAACCCGACTTTCTCCGTGACCCTGACGGAAGCTGTATGCTCCGGCTCGATAATAACAATTACCGACTCGCAGTGTTTTTGTTCGAAAGCATACTGGAGAACACCTTTTACAGCTTCTGTCGCATACCCCTGATGCCAGAACCTGCGGGCCAGACGATAACCTAGATTGATTTCTTCAACATCGCCAACCAACTCCGGCCCAACGCCACAGAAGCCGATAAAATTCCCTGATTCTTTCTCACACAATGCCCATGGCCCTATCCCATGAGAGGCGTAACACTCAAGGCACCAATCAACGAATTTTCGGGTAGCTTCTTCGTCACAAACTCCACGGACGGAGAACTTCATGACTTCTGGATCACTGAGCATTGCGGTGAGCACCGGAACGTCTTGATGGGACAGCTTCCTTGCAATCAACCTCTCTGTTTCAAACAATGGCACCTATCTCTCCCTGTGCATAACGCCAATATTAAGCGGCCGACTTGCCGGAGCACCGCGTAGGCAAGGCGGTCCGGTGGAGGCCCGTCAGGGCCGGAACGTACTTGAATGACTGGTTATGCTTTACTCATACAAAGTGGGCTCATCCCTAAGGCATTGCTCCAAATCCTTGGGCTCCATTACCCAAAAAACCCACTCTTTGTTTGGAAACACTGCCACCTTTACGCCGTCGCTCTCGAAAGTTGGAAGCCAATGAGACAGGAATTCATCTAGCGTGATTTCAACCGCATGATGACCAGGAAAATGCTCATCTACGATTTTCTGAGCATATTCCGGATGCGGCCAAACAGGGAAATATTCCAATTCATCAGGGGTAATTGGAACCAGCCAACCATCTTCGTTTTTCACACCCCATAGCTGCTGCCAATCAGCAACCTTACCGACAAAATGAGTGCTTCGATCAGCACTGCTAAGCGCTAATACAGACTCATATTGTTGGGGATTCATTCGATAAGGCATGTGATTTCCTTTTGAGCATAACGCCATGAATAAGCCGCCAATTTGGAGCGGCAGCGGAAAATTGGTCGGCTTAATTCACTTGTTAGCCGCTATGCCCGGCGATTCCGGAGCCGTGACACTTATGTAAACACTTTCCAATTCACCGGCGAAACCTCCAAGTACACTTGGATCTGAAGTATCTATCTCAGGGGCATTTCCACTGCTGGCATTCAAAACACCGGAGGACGGCATTGCAAAGGTAGCCAAGTATGTTCCCGGCTCTCTAACCGGAACGAGAAATTTAAAACCGCCTTTTCGATACGAAGCAATATGCCCCTTATTAGTTACAGTGCCACCAATCCGACCATCCTCTGTGATCAGTAAGGTCTCAGGTGTCAATCTGGCGACTGCAGCAAGCTCAGGCTCTGTTCCATTTGTCTCGTAGGAGATCTTTATGATGGAGAGAAATGCTTTACTGAAATCATAGTAGTAACCACGGCGGTTAGCCCCTGTGATTTGAACATTCACATTGATGAGATACGGTAAAGCACTCGTCGGCTGCTGTTTTGCCGAAACCACAATACCTGGGCCTGAAACATTTTTTCCATCAGCTACGAACTGATTTACTGCCCAGAGTCCGCCACAGATTGCCGCCACTACCAGAACGATGTGTTGGATAGCGGCAGCTTTCTTCTCGATTTGTTCCCAATCCCATCTTTCTGGCCCTGTCTTGCGAGCTTCGGTTTTCTTTTTTGTATGAGGCATATATCTCTTCTTGGCTAACGCCGCCAGCATGCGCGGCTACGAAATGGAGGCGGAGCCGCAATGTAGTAGGCGTCGCCGTGCCTGGCTTGGTTATGTGGCTGGCTCAATTTGCACCGCACCAAGAGCCAGTACCTCAACATTGTGATCTCCGCCAAGAAGCACGTAATGACAAAGGCTTTTTTCCTCCAGCATCTCTGCTAGTTCTGTCTGGAACTCTTGGCGCCATGAAGAGTCTTCCCAAATGTATGAGCACAACCGTTGCCGATCACGCTCAACGTGAAACCGCGCGTTCCGATCAAAACTCTCATCACAAATCTTGAGTGCCACTACGCTCTCAAACCAGACGCGCCAACGTTTTTCATCCTCTACAAAAACAGACATTTTCCCAAGGTGCGCCTCCATTGATACCCAGACGCTCGGGAAGAGATGCGACATGAAAGGTGTTTCCCAAGCTAGAAGTCTGCTCATTGCATTACCACATAACAGCTAATTATACGAACCCGTTCGTATATCCCAAGTTCGCATAATTCCAGAATTTTCCGAGGAGAATCAGAAGGGCATCCCTGAACGGAAACAGGCACATAACACCAATCCACCACGGCTACCGCAGGAGTTATGCGCCCTGTTTTTGAGCCACCCCTGCTCACGTTCTTGGGCGTATAACTCCGCCCGACTCCTTTCCTGTTTCCAACCTTATCAGAAGGTTATCGGTTTTTCGTTGGCGTTTTGCGTATCCGTTCGTATAACTCCGTCCGGATTTGATCTGTGCCAAAAAGGTTTTGGGGCAGTATGCGGAAGCCGAAGGGAGGTCTAGTCAAGGAAAGCGGTAGTAAGATAAAGGGATCAACAGGCAGAAACCAAACTGGCAACGCGAAGCAAACCAGCTTGAGTGCGCCGGCGTGTAACGAGAGAAATTCAGGGGGAATAGAAGAAGAAAGAAAAATGGCGGTGGGCCAGGGATTCGAACCCCGGGACGGCTACTAACCGTCGGCGGTTTTCAAGACCGCTGCATTCAGCCACTCTGCCAGCCCACCGTCTTACTTTTTTCATTGGAAACAACTGCTTGTCTCCGGCCGTCATTGCGACAGCGGGGAGAATGATACCGGATCTGCTCTCGCTGTCAACGCCTCGGCGGAAAAACTGGCGAAATTCCAGCGCCCGGTGGTGTCCGGCGCGAAAAATTAAACCGTTGTAATGGAATCCATTGCTGGATTTTCTGTCGTAAATGATTGAAAGTCACGCGTTCGACATTATGATTAGTAACAGCACTCAGTTTCATTAAGCGGAGAGAATAATGGAAGACAAACGTTTCGGCGTTCAGAACAACCAGGCGACGTATTCGTCAGCCGGTGAAACGGCGCGCGCCGGCATCAGCGATGACGCGATGAAGGTCCTGCGCAGCACTTACCTGCTGCTGGGCATGACGCTCGCATTCTCTGCTTTGACGGCGTTCCTGAACATGAACGGAAGCCATCCCGGTTTCATTATTACCATCGTGGGCTACCTTGGCCTGCTGTTTGCCACCTATAAGCTGAAGAACAGCGTATGGGGCATCGTAACCACCTTCGCCCTCACCGGCTTCATGGGTTACACCCTGGGCCCAATCATCGGTGCCTTCGTGGCTGCTGGCGCGTCCCAGATTGTCGCCCAGGCGCTCACACTGACCGCCGTGGCCTTTGTGGGTCTGTCTGCCACTGCCATCATCACCAAGAAAGACTTCAGCTTTATGTCCAGCTTCCTGACCGCTGGCGCATTCGTACTGATTGGTGCCATGGTGCTGGCGTTCATTATGGAAAGCTCCGCACTGCACCTGGCGGTGTCTGCCGGCTTCACCATCTTCGCCTCAATCATGATCCTGTTTGAAACCAGCCAGATCATCAAGGGCGGCGAGCGTAACTACATCATTGCCACGGTGGGCCTGTATGTGTCCATCTACAACCTGTTCGTGAGCCTGCTGCACCTGCTGGCTGCATTCAGCGGCGAGGATTAATCAGGGCCTTACAACCCTGACCCACGAAACCCCGGCCTTTGCCGGGGTTTCTGCTTTAGGTAGACTCCATAACCGACACCCCACCGGACACGAACCGAACTCATGTCGACCACCCTTTCCTACACACTGGTGATTACCGGAGCCCCCTGGGCCTCCCAGGCGCCCCAGAGCGCGCTGGCCGTTGCCCGTGAACTGATACAGGCCAATCACCGGATCGACCGGGTCTTTCTTTACGGTGAAGGCATTCACCTGGCGTCCGCGTTGAGCACCCCACCCTCGGATGAGCGCAACTGGCCCCGGGAATGGTCGGAATTTCTGGCCGAACATTCCATTCCGGCCGTTGCCTGCGTGGCCTCGGCACTGCGCCGTGGTTTGGTGAATGACGCGGAGCAGGCCCGTTACGAGCTGCCGGCCAGCAACCTGCGTGCGCCGTTTGAAATTGCCGGACTGGGTGAATGGGTCGAAGGCACCATGAAGTCTGACCGCGTCCTCTACTTTCACGGGAGCATTTGAGTATGAGCACTCTGATTGTGGTGGATCAGGCCCCCTACGGCTCCTGGGCCGGCCGTGAAGCGCTGGACATGACGCTGTCCCTGGCCGCGTTTGACCAGCCCGCTGCCCTGCTCTTTATCGGCGCCGGCGTAAACTGGCTACGCCAACAACAGGCACCCGAAGGCATTGGCCAGAAGTCCCTGGAGAAGAACCTGTCGGCCGCGCCCATCTTTGGCGTGGAGACCATCATGGCCAGCGCCAGCGACTGCCAGCGCTATGGGCTGACAGACGCCAATACGCTCGCCGGCGTGGTAACCGTCGACGACACAAAAGCGGCCATGGCCGGGTACGAACAGGTGGCTTTCGCAGGCTGAGGAATGAATATGACCAGCACACCCGTACAGACTCCAACTCTGCACATTTTGAACAAGGCCCCGGAGCACTCCCGGTTTGCAGCCTGCCTGGGCGCACTATCGCCGGGCGATGTGCTGGTGCTTTCGGAAAACGCCGTACTGGCGCTGCCGGCCCGGCGGAACGAGCTCCCCGAAGGTACTCTGGCTGTCTCAGCTGATCTCTCGGCCCGCGGTCTGGAAGAAGCCTTTGCTGCCCAGTCCATCGACTACGCCGAGCTGGTCCGTTTGACCGAACAACACCCACGCATTATCAGTTGGTGACCCATGACCGATTCAGCTATGCCACAACGCAACAACGAAGGTTTTCTGGAAGACGCCAGCGCCTGGACGCCGGAGGTGGCCCGGGTGATTGCCGGTGAATCCGACATCGAACTGACCGATAATCACTGGGAAATCATCGACTTCCTGCGGGATTTTTACAGGGAACACGAGATGTCGCCGCCATCAAACCGACTGTTCGTGAAGGCGGTCAAGGAGCATTTCGGAGAGGAGAAAGGCAACAGCATCTACCTGATGCAGCTGTTCCCGGGCACGCCGGCGAAAACCGCCTGCCGCATTGCCGGGATGCCACGGCCCACCAACTGTTTGTAAACCGGCCAGCCCTACCGAACCACAAAAAAGCCCGCAGGAGCGACAAACTCTCTGCGGGCTTTTGCGTACCAGTGCTGAACAATCTTACTGGTAGTAGGCGTTCTCGGTGTAGGAGTGGTCGGTCACGTCCCGCACTTCGGTGATTTCCGGCACCACTTCCTTCAGTGTTTTCTCAACGCCCTGCTTCAGGGTCAGGCTCACAGCGGAGCAACCCTGGCAGCCACCGCCGAAGCGCAGCACAGCCACGGACTCATCCACGATGTCCACCAGCTGAACATCGCCACCGTGGGCGGCCAGGTTCGGGTTGATCTCGGTGGCCAGCACGTAGTTCACTCGGTCCGGCAGGGGCGCGTCGTCGGCGACCTGCGGTACCTTGGCGTTGGGGGCCTTGATGGTCAGCTGGCCGCCCATCTGGTCCTTGGAATAATCCACGTACGCGTCTTCCAGGAAGGGTACCGAGTTGTGGTCCAGGTAAAGCGTGAACTTCTCCAGATCCACCTGCTCGTCGGTCGGGACGATCTCGTTCGGCGGGCAGTACGCCAGACAGGTTTCCGCATTGCGGGTGCCGGGCTGGGTGACGAAAACACGCACGCCCATGCCTTCAACATCCTGCTTTTCAATAAGTTGAGCAAGGTAGTCTCTTGCTGAATCTGTAACGGTTACCAAAGCCATGCTTCCTACCTGTTATCGAATTTACCCTCATTTTAAGAGAGTTCGCAGTAACTTAAAAGACCAAGTAAAATAGTCGGGCTTTAATGGGATAATCAATTGCACGTATTTCCCGCTTTTTTGCTATGATTCCGCGCCATTAACGTTAAAAAGCCGTTACACACGATATCCGGAAGAATTCTATGACCGATCGCAACACCCGTCTGGAACAGCTCAAGCAAGCTCTCAAGGAACGCATTGTCATTCTTGATGGGGGCATGGGCACGATGATCCAGAACCTGAAACTGGAGGAAAGCGCGTTCCGGGGCGATCGGTTCCAGGACTACGACCGGGAAGTCCAGGGCAATAACGACCTGCTGAACCTCACCCAGCCGGCCCTGCTGAAGAACATCCACGCCGACTATCTGGATGCGGGCGCGGACATCATCGAAACCAACACCTTCAACTCCACGCAGCTGTCCCAGGCGGATTACGGCCTGGAAGAGATTGCCCGGGAGCTGAACGTGGCCTCGGCCAAACTCGCTCGCGAAATCGCCGACGAGTTTACCGCAAAGAACCCGGACAAGCCCCGCTTCGTGGCCGGTGCCGTGGGCCCGACTTCCCGCACCGCATCCATTTCACCGGATGTAAACAACCCCGGTTACCGCAACGTGGATTTCCAGACCCTGGTGGATAACTACTACGAAGCGGTGTCCGGCCTGGTTGAAGGCGGCGTGGATCTGATCCTGCTGGAAACCATTTTCGACACCCTGAACGCCAAGGCGGCCATCTACGCCACCCAGCAGTTCTTCGAAGACAGCGGCATTGAACTGCCGATCATGATCTCCGGCACCATTACCGATGCCTCCGGCCGCACCCTGTCGGGCCAGACCACCGAAGCTTTCTACAATTCCGTGGCCCACGCCAAGCCCATTTCCATTGGCCTGAACTGTGCCCTGGGTGCGGACGCACTGCGCCCCTACGTGGAAGAACTGTCCAACAAGGCGGAAACCTACGTCTCCGCCCACCCGAACGCCGGTCTGCCCAACGAGTTTGGCGAATACGACCAAACCCCGGAAGAAATGGCCGAGATCATCGAGGGCTTCGCCCGCGATGGTTTTTTGAACATTATCGGTGGCTGCTGTGGCTCCCGCCCCGATCACATTGAGGCGGTGGCCAAAGCGGTTGCCAAGTACCCGCCGCGCCAGATTCCCGAGCGCCCGAAGGCTCTGCGCCTGTCTGGCCTGGAACCCTTCACCGGGGACGAGAACACCTTGTTCATCAACGTGGGCGAGCGTACCAACGTAACCGGTTCCAAGCGCTTCCTGCGCCTGATCAAGGAGGAGCAGTACGAAGAGGCCCTGAGTGTGGCCCGGGACCAGGTGGAGAACGGCGCCCAGATCATCGACATCAACATGGACGAAGGCATGTTGGAGTCGAAAGACGTGATGGTCACCTTCCTGAACCTGGTGGCCTCGGAGCCGGACATCTCCCGCGTGCCGATCATGATCGACTCGTCCAAGTGGGACGTGATCGAAGCAGGCCTGCGCTGCATCCAGGGCAAGGCGGTGGTGAACTCCATCAGCCTGAAAGAAGGCGAGGAAGAGTTCATCAAGCGGGCGAAAGACTGCATGCGCTACGGTGCCGCCGTGGTAGTCATGGCCTTTGACGAAGACGGCCAGGCCGACACCTTCGAGCGCAAGACCGAAATCTGTAAGCGCTCCTACGATGTGCTGGTGGGCATCGGCTTCAACCCGGCCGACATCATTTTCGACCCGAACATCTTTGCCATTGCCACCGGCATCGAGGAGCACAACAACTACGCGGTGGACTTCATCAACGCCACGCGCTGGATTCGTGAGCACTGCCCTCACGCGTCCATTTCCGGCGGCGTGAGCAACGTGTCCTTCTCCTTCCGGGGCAACGACGCGGTGCGCGAAGCCATCCACTCGGTGTTCCTGTACCACGCCATCAAGGCCGGCATGAACATGGGCATCGTGAACCCCGGCCAGCTGGTGATTTACGATGAAATCGAGCCAGACCTGAAAGAACTGGTGGAAGACGTGGTACTCAACCGCCGCGACGATTCCACCGACCGCCTGCTGGAGGCGGCCGAAAAGTTCAAGGGCAAAGGCGGCCAGGCCAAAGAAGAAGACCTCGCGTGGCGCGAATGGCCGGTGGAAAAACGCCTGGAGCACGCGCTGGTTAAAGGCATTACCAGCTACATCATTGACGACACCGAAGCCTGCCGGCAGAACGCCGAGCACCCCATCGAGGTGATCGAAGGTCCGCTGATGGCCGGCATGAACGTGGTCGGCGACCTGTTCGGCGACGGTAAGATGTTCCTGCCCCAGGTGGTGAAAAGCGCCCGGGTGATGAAGCAGGCCGTGGCCCACCTGATTCCCTATATCGAGGCGGAGAAGTCCGAAGGCCAGCAGGCCAAGGGCAAGATCCTGATGGCCACGGTCAAGGGCGATGTGCACGACATCGGCAAGAACATCGTGGGCGTGGTGCTGCAGTGCAACAACTACGAAGTGATCGACATGGGCGTGATGGTGCCCTGCGACAAGATTCTGGAAAAGGCGAAGGAAGAAAACGTTGATCTCATCGGCCTGAGTGGCCTGATCACCCCGTCGCTGGATGAGATGGTGCATGTGGCCCGTGAAATGCAGCGCCTGGATTTCAACATCCCACTGATGATTGGTGGCGCCACCACCTCCAAGGCCCACACGGCGGTGAAGATCGAGCCGCAGTACAAGAACGACATCGCGTTGTACGTATCCGACGCCTCGCGCTGCGTGAACGTGGCCTCCCAGCTGCTCAGCAAAACCGCCAAGCCGGCCTTTGTGGAGGCGGCCCAGAAGGAATACGACGAAATCCGTGAACGTCGCAAGAACCGGGGAGACCGCACCAAGCTGGTCTCCCTGAAAGAAGCCCGCAACCGGGCACCGGAGATCGATTTCGAAGACTACCAGCCACCCAAGCCGGCTTTCACCGGCGTGCGGGTGTTCGAGGACTATGACCTCAAGGAAGTACTGAATTACATCGACTGGACGCCGTTCTTCATTTCCTGGGACATTGCCGGCAAGTACCCGGCCATTTTCGATGATCCCAAGCGTGGCGAAGCCGCCCGAACCCTGTTCGACGATGCCCAGAAACTTCTGGCCCGAATGATTGAAGAGAAGCGCATCACCGCCAGGGGCGTGATCGGTTTCTGGCCGGCGAACCGTCGTGGCGATGACATCGTGGTCTACACCGATGAATCCCGCACCGAAGAGCTGACCACCCTGCACCACCTGCGCCAGCAGGATGAAAAGGCACCGAACAAGCCCATGATGGCGCTGTCGGATTTTGTTGCGCCGGAAGGCTCCGGCAAAGTGGACTATGTGGGCGGCTTTGCCGTGACCACAGGCATTGGCGTGGACGAGTTCACTCAGGAGTTCAAGGACGCCCACGACGACTACAGCGCAATCATGGTGCAGGCGCTCGCTGACCGCTTGGCGGAAGCCTTTGCCGAATGCATGCACGAGCGGGTGCGCAAGGAATTCTGGGGCTACGCCACCGACGAACAATTGGCCAACGAAGACCTGATCAAGGAACGGTATCGCGGTATTCGCCCGGCACCGGGCTACCCGGCCTGCCCGGACCACACCGAGAAGGGCACGCTGTTCGAGCTGCTGGAAGCCACCGAGAACACCGGCCTGCAACTGACCGAGCACTTCGCCATGTTCCCGACGGCGGCGGTGTCCGGCTGGTACTTCGCCCATCCGGAATCCAAGTATTTCGCCGTGGGCAAGATTGGCGTGGACCAGGTTGAGGACTATGCTGAACGCAAAGGCATGTCGAAGGCCGAAGCCGAGCGCTGGTTGATGCCAAGTCTGGCCTACGATCCGGCGGAGTAAACTTGAGGGGGTTTAATGGGCAGACCTGAGAACAACGAAAACAACCAGGAAGCTCAGAACCAGAACCCGCCCCGCAAACCCGGGGTGGGCAAAATCATGCAGAGCATTCTTGCCGGTGCCTTTGGCGTGCAGTCTGACAAACGCCGGCAGGAAGACTTTTCCAGCCACAGCCCGGTGCCCTACATCGTAGCCGGGTTGCTGTTTACCGCCATCTTTGTGGTTTCGCTGATTATTATTGTGAAACTGGTACTCGCCAGCCAGTAGCGTTTACTGGCCGGATACCCAAAGCACCGCAAACGACACCGCCAGCGTAATCAGTAGTACGGCAGCAATGGCGTCGGCCGTGCTGTCAGAACGGATGCCCTTTTTCATTTGGCTCTCCTCCCGGTTTTGTTCTTCTGCTCTTCAGTTAAGCCAGTAAATGCCTTTCCGTCCAATCCTCGCCCAACTCACTTATCGTCTGAGTCGATAACCATATGTTGAAATAATCATTTTGAGAATAAAAACTGAGTGGTATCCTGCGATTCAGTAATAACAGGCAGGATATTGACTCCATGTACGTATACGACGAACACGATCGAAAAATGGCCGCCGAGCGGGTTGCCCAATTCCGGGATCAGACTCGCCGTCGGCTGGCCGGCGAACTCGCAGAAGAAGAGTATCTGCCGTTGCGCCTGCAAAACGGGCTTTACGTGCAGCGCCACGCACCCATGCTGCGGATTTGTGTTCCTTACGGCATGTTGCGCTCCAAGCAGCTGCGCCGGCTGGCCCGCGTAACCCGGGACTACGACAAGCGTTTTGCCCATTTCACCACACGGCAGAACCTGCAGCTGAACTGGCCGGAGCTGGAGCAGGTACCGGACATTCTGGAAGAGTTGGCGGAAGTGGAAATGCACGCCAACCAGACCAGTGGTAACTGCATCCGTAACACCACCACGGACCAGTTCGCCGGCGTGCAGTCCGACGAAATCGCGGACCCGCGTCCCTACTGCGAGCTGATTCGCCAGTGGTCCACTTTCCATCCGGAATTCGCGTTCCTGCCCCGCAAGTTCAAGGTGGCGGTGAACGCTTCCGAGAAGACCGACAGGGCCGCCATCCAGGTGCACGACATCGGCTTGCAGATGGTGCGCAACGAGGCCGGCGAGTTGGGCTTCCGCGTACACGTTGGCGGTGGCCTGGGCCGTACGCCCATGGTTGGCCCGGTGATCCGGAACTTCCTGCCGGAACTGGACCTGCTGACTTACCTGGAAGCCGTACTGCGGGTGTATAACCGCTACGGCCGCCGGGACAACAAGTTCAAGGCACGCATCAAGATTCTGGTGAAGGCACTGACGCCGGAAGGCTTTGCCGAGAAGGTGGAAGCCGAGTGGGCTCACATCAAGGACTCCCCGACTCGCCTGACACCGGAAGCGGTTGAGCACATCAAGGGCTTTTTCACCGAGCCGGCGTACGAGGCACTGGAAAATGCCACCGATCTGCTGGCCAGCCAGCGTTTCGAGAACCGGGAGTTTGACCAGTGGCTGGCCCACAACGTGGACACCCACAAGAAGCCGGGCTATGCCATCGTCACGCTGACGCTCAAGCAAACCGGTACTCCGCCGGGCGACGTGAGCGACGAGCAGTTGGACCAGATCGCGGATCTGGCCGACGAGTTCAGCTTTGGCGAAGCGCGGGTCACCCACCACCAGAACGTGGTGTTGGCGGATGTGCGTCAGGATCGCCTGCTGGAGCTGTGGCAGACCATCAAACCCATGGGTTTCGCCACCGCAAACCTGCATACGCTGAACGATATTATCTGCTGCCCGGGCGGTGACTACTGCAACCTGGCAAACGCCAAGTCGATCCCCGTGGCCGAGGCCATCCAGCTTCGCTTTGACGACATGGATTACCTGTACGACCTGGGCGAGATCGACCTGAACATTTCCGGCTGCATGAACGCCTGTGGTCACCACCACGTGGGCAACATCGGTGTGCTGGGTGTGGACAAGAAAGGCGATGAGTTCTACCAGATCAGTCTGGGCGGCTCGTCCCACCACGATGCACAGATCGGCAAGATCCTGGGGCCGTCTTTCGCCCGCGAGGAAGTGCCGGATGTAATCTCGAACATTGTGAACGTGTACGTTGAGCAACGTACCAGCGAAGAGACTTTCCTGGATACCTATCGCCGGATTGGTATCAAGCCATTCAAGGAGCGGGTTTATGCCTGAGGTAATTACTGCTGAGGGCGCATTGCGCCAGGATGACTGGGTTGTGGTGCCCCGCCCCGAGGAAGGGGAAGCCCTGACCCTGCCGGATGACAAGCCTGCGCTGGTGCCGGCGGATCTGTGGCTGGAAAACGAAGCCACTTTTGCCAACCGTGACGATATTGGCGTGTGGTTCGACAGCCACGATGAGCCCGAGATCCTGGAAGGCAAGGTGAACGAGGTGCCGCTGATTGCGGTGAACTTCCCGCGCTTTGTGGATGGCCGTGGTTACAGTATTGCCCGGCTGCTGCGGGAGCGTTTTGGCTTTGAGGGCGATCTGCGGGCCATCGGTGATGTGCTGCTGGATCAGCTTCAGTTCATGAAGCGCTGTGGCTTCAGTACGTTTGTACTGCGGGCCGATAAGGATGCTTCCGAGGCGGCGCGGTATCTGGATTTCTTCAGCCAGACGTATCAGGCGGCTGGGGACACCGATTTGCCGTTGTTCCGGCGTCGGGCTTCCTAAGGATTGGAATACGCCTCCTGCTTCTCGTACCTCAGCCTTGGGGTACGAAGGGCGGGAGGTTACTTTCCAAAAACCGCTACGAGCACCCGCAAGCGGGTCCGGCCAGCAATCATAGATTGCTGTCGTTCGGCTGCGCATGAAGCTTCGCTTCATAACCGCTTGCCTCACCCATGTGCGCTTCTCTCAGGCCATCCTTGGCCTTCGAAATTTTTGGAAAGTAACCTCCCGCCCTTCTAATTAGTCTTTAGCGTTCGCCCGCCGATAGCTTCAATACCAGACCGGCGGCTTCTGCAATCCAAGTTGGTTCTCCAGTCTTTCAAAACATCCAATATGCAATCTGGCCCACCCAGTTACTGCATCTTCTGGTTCCGAAACGCGCTCAGCACCTTCCAAACACTGTGTTCAACAGCTGCACTGGTCGCAAGGCCAAGCTTCTCCGGCAGGCTGCGCTTGCGCTGATACGACACGGAAACCACCTCACCCCGGTCGCAGGCGTCGATCAGGTATTCATCCGAGGTTTTGATTTCATCGATCAGGTTCACTTCCAGGGCGCGTTTGCCGAACCAGATATCGCCGTTGGACACGGCTTTGATGTCCAGCGCCGGGCGGCGTTCGCTGACGTAATCCTTGAACAGGGTGTGGGTGTCTTCCAGGTCCTCAAGGAACTTCTTGCGGCCGCCTTCGGTGTTTTCGCCGAAGATGGTCATGGTGCGTTTGTGTTCGCCGGCGGTGAGCACTTCAAAATCGATGTCGTTCTTCTTGAGTACCCGGTGGAAGTTGGGCAACTGGGCAACCACGCCGATGGAGCCGAGGACGGCGAACGGTGAGGCGATGATGCGGTCGGCCACGCAGGCCATCATGTAGCCGCCGCTGGCGGCGACTTTGTCGACGCACACGGTGAGCGGGATGCCTTTGCTGCGGATGCGGTCGAGTTGCGCGGCCGCCAGGCCGTAGGCGTGTACCAGGCCACCGCCGCTTTCCAGGCGGACCACCACTTCGTCGCTTTCGGGGTTGGCGACGCTCAGTACGGCGGAAATGGAGCGGCGCAGGTTGTCGGTGTCGCTGGCTTTGATGTCGCCATCAAAATCCACCACGTAGATGTGGGATTTTTTCTCGGTGCCCTCTTCTTTGGCGGTTTCTTTTTTTGCCGCCTTTTTTTCGGCTTTTTCCTCTTTTTTCTTCCGCTTCTGCCAGACTTTGCGCTCCAGTGGCGACATCAGGTGTTTCTCGATGGATTCCCGGAGTTTGCGGTACTGTTCGTTCAGCTTGCGGATTTTGAGTTCACCGTCGTCGCCGTGCTCATCTGTCTGCTTATGGGCCAGAGAGATGATGATGGATACCAATACAATGGCGGCCACCACGAAGGTCGCTATTTTTGCCAGGAACAGGCCGTATTCAGTCAGAAATTCCAAGATGTTTTCTCCACTGGATTTGTTGCGAACTGGAAAGTGTACCTTGTGAAGGAACGGGTAATAAAGCTGGGCCCAAAGAAAGTTAAAACACTTGTTTGATTTTCCTTGACACCGCCGGGCACCGCCCATAAAGTCAAATTTGTAACGAGGCTCTGACACTCATATCAATAAAGGTAAAACAATGTCTGTAGATCAGGTATTTGAAAAACTCGAACAAAATTTCAACGCCGAGGCAGCCAAGGGTCTCGATCTGGTTTTCCAGTTTGATATCGAGGACGACAAGGTTTATCACCTGGTCATCAATGACGGCACCTGCAAGCTGGTGGAAGGTGAGCACGAAGATCCGTCCGTTACGCTGATCATGAATTCCGAAACCCTGAAGGGCATTGTTTCCGGCGAGACCGACGGCATGCAGGCGTTCATGGCCGGCCAGCTGCGCGCTGAAGGCGACATGATGCTGGCCACCAAGCTGGGCGAGCTGTTCAACATGGGTTGATCCCCACCCCATGAAACAAAAAAACCTGCGCTCCGGCGCAGGTTTTTTTATGCTTACTCGAAATACCCCGGCTACAGTCCCACGCCATCCAGTGAGCTTTCGGCGAGTTTCAGCAGGTCCGGGTTTTTCTCTTCATTCCGGCCGATGCTTTCGATGTAATATTCCAGCGAGGTCAGTGCATCCGCCAGCGCTTCCAGTACTTGTTCGGTAGGCGCTTCGGTGGCATCCAGCAACTGTTGCTGGATGGATGCAGCAATCCGTGATACCACGGCTGCTGCCTGGGGATCACCAATCATTTCCAGGCCACCCCAGATGCTATGCAGGGTTCCGGGAAGATTGGCCAGATGCAATTTGTCGTGATCCGATTCCAGGAACGCAGTAATCGCCCGCTTGGCCAGAGTCAGCGCACTTTTTGCTTCGTCTGCCACCACCCACACGGCTTCCTGCAGGTATACGGAGGCTTCCTGTTTGCTGTTTGCCGATGCCAGTGCGTCGGTTTCCGAGGTGATACCGCGGTTCACAAACTGCATCGCGGCATCTTCAATGGCCAGCACAGACCCCGCCAGGCGATAGAGTTCGTCCTCATTGGGCATGCGGCCCTCGGACTCGGTCTGCCGCAATCGGGAAGCTTCATCCCGGGCCAGTCCCGCCAGCCGGCTTAAGTCCAGCATCATCAGGGTGTTTGCGATGCTTTCGAGCCCGTCGGCAATGGCGGTCTGCTCAGCCAGATCCGGTTCCAGGCCCCGCTCGATGATATCCAGCCGATCTTTTAGCTTGTTCAGTTCTTCCCTTAGCGCCTCCGACAGCGATTTCAGAACGTCCGAACCAGGTCCGTACAGGCGCCGTGCGTGAGCTTCCATCATGTTGTCGGGAAACTCAGCGGGCGCCAGCTGGTAGGCGGTCAATATCCGGATGACTTCGGGATTGGCTGAGCCGGATCGATAAAGGAGGTAAACCAGCTCGGTCAGCAAAGAGTCTGGCGCGGGTCTCTGCTTGGCTGAGTCGCCCACGTAGATGATGTCCCGGGCCATTCTTTCCAACTGCATCAGCAGGCGCTTGCGGGCCTTGGTAAAGCCCATCGCCCGGTCCATCATGGTGTTGGCTACAATGGTGAACAGGCACCAGAGCTGGCCCTGGGGTGTGCCCTGGCACAGACGGGCAAAACCCCGGGCGGCGCGCGCCATAAGCTTTTTGCTGACGTCGGGATTGCGGTCTTTGAGGATGCCCAGCAACGCCACCTGCAGGGTCAACCGCATACGGCGGGCCATCACATCCTGGGCATCGTTATCCTCGCCCAGCGGGGACATGGGCAAGTCGGTGCAGAAATCCGGATGCTCGGACAGGCTCAGGTTAAAAAACCAGGACTCCGGGTAAGGCGCTTCTTTGCGGGTTTCGCGCAACTCGTTGATGGCCGGCAACAGGAGCTCGGGATGATCTTCACGCTGCTGGTGGTAGTAATCCACGTAACGGCGAAGCGTGAACAGCGCACCACTGAGTGCTGCCAGACGCGCATCGGCCTGATCGCCCACGGGCATGTCGTCACACAGGCTGGAGGCTTCCTGACACAGACGGCTGGCGCCCATGAGCTCCACGAGAATAAAGATGCCTCGCAGCTGGTTGAGGTAGTCTACGCAGTTCTGGAGTTCGTCCGCCTTTTCGCGGTTTTCCTGAAAGCGTTCCAGACTGGTTTCGGCCTGCTTGATGGTCTGCTCGATTTCATTTCTGACCAAGTCAAACGAATGAGACCTCGTCGCCAGAGATGGTTGAACCATAAACGCTTCCTGTTACTTTGCGGAAACTACCGCGTCCTGTTAATGACCCTTGTCGGGCTCGAGCCTTCCCTGCGCTGGAAAATACTTGAGTCGAACCTTTCCAGTTTGAAAAACTGATTAGCTATCCAGTATTTATAACATAAAACTGAAGTAGCTCAAGAAACTCCAGAGGGAAATGCGGAAGAGTCTGATCTGGTTCTCATTCCCCGTTATCAAGTTTGCCCCAGACGGTTTCCCCCGCCTGTTTTGCCATCATCGCCATGAACTCATCGTGGGCGGAGTTTTCCTCTTCGCTCGCGTGGATTACCGTTAAGGGAGCCCGGTCACTGCTGGCCCGACGAATGCCGGCGCCAGCCCCGCCCTCGCCACTGTCAGCATCCAGTGACAGCGCGGTCTGGCCACCGGTGAGCAGTAGATAGACATCCGCCAGGATCTCGGCATCGAGCAGTGCGCCGTGCAGTTCCCGGTTGCTGTTGTCTACGCCGTAACGTTTACACAGGGCATCCAGGCTGTTCTTCTGCCCCGGGTGCTTGGCCCGTGCGATGGCCAGGGAATCGACAATGCCGCAGTGATCAGCGGTTTTGCGCACCGGCTTGAGGCGGGCGAACTCGGAGTCCATAAAGCCCACGTCGAACGCGGCGTTATGAATGACCAGCTCGGCACCTTTGATGAATTCAAAGAACTCATCCGCGATATCCGCAAACTTGGGTTTGTCCGCAAGGAATTCGTTGGTGATACCGTGAACGGTAATGGCCTCGGCTTCCACTTCCCGCTCGGGGTTGATGTAAACGTGGTAGTTACGCCCGGTCAGCGCCCGCTCAACCACTTCCACACAGCCGATTTCGATAATCCGGTGCCCTTCGTTAGGGTCGATGCCGGTGGTTTCGGTATCCAGTACTATCTGTCGCATTACCTGTTCTTCCACATTTCTTCTAACTAGGAGGCAGCGAGCTCACTCACGCCACGGTTGGCCAATTCATCCGCCAGCTCGTTGTCCGGGTTGCCGGAGTGACCTTTTACCCAGTGCCAGTTGATCTGGTGTCGGGCGGTTTCGGCATCCAGTTCCTTCCAGAGATCGGCGTTCTTGACCGGCTTTTTCGCGGCGTTTTTCCAGCCTTTGAGTTTCCAGCCCGCCAGCCATTCGGTGATGCCCTTGCGCACGTATTGGGAGTCGGTGTACAGCTCCACTTCACATGGGCGAGTCAGAGCTCTGAGACCACGAATAGCGGCCATCAGTTCCATACGGTTGTTGGTGGTCTGCCCTTCACCGCCATGCAGGGTTTTGCAGGCATCCCCGTATCGTAGAACGACGCCCCACCCTCCAGGCCCGGGATTGCCTTTACAGGCTCCGTCGGTATACATGACTACCTTGCCAGCCATTTTTTCTCCAGATTGTCCGATTGCTGCTTTATTGATCGCCCCCGGCTGGCACAACTGCCTGTTGCACCGATGCTGCCGGCGGGCACCGGGATTACTTTCGCCTTACGCCAGTTCAACCGGGGTTTGAGGCGGGCGTATTCCCGTTTGCGGGCGAGAATACAGTAATACGCGCCAATCGGCAGCCAATCCCGTTGCCGTTTCAGCGCACGGCGGTGCCGGCTGGCGTTCTCCAGCGGCAAGGTAAGAAAGTGGGTGGCGGAATCGTCCACCTGAAAACTCAATAATCGGAGCCAGTCTTCCATCCGCGAGCGCAGCATGAAACGACCGCCCCAAGGCCCTTCGTGATGACGCGATATAGCACGGCGCATGCCCCACAGGCTCAGCGGGTTAAAACCAATCAGGGCGATTTTCCCTTCCCCTCGTAATACCCGGGCGGATTCCCGCAACACGGCGTGCGGGTCTGGGGAAAAGTCTGCCGTGTGATGCAAAATGACCAGATCCATTGAATCGGACGGAAAGGGTAATTCATCTGAATGGCAGACAACGGCGCCATCAGGCATGTGCGGGTGCCAGGCCGGTGAACTGATGATTTTCTGGGCGAAATCCGAACCGGTGGCCAGCGGCAGCCGGTGGCTTAACCCGACTTGCAGTTGGCGGGCGCCGGTCAATGGTGCCACGGCCTGATCCAGCACGCGGCGCTGGCTGGCCAGCATGGCGCGGCCAAGCGAGCTCTGAAACCATCGTTCAAAGCTCTCATGGCGAGCGCTGTAATCCACCTTGACCGAGTTACCCACGCCTTACTCTCCTTTCGTTAACC
>Ga0208561_100118_pt1 | contig 21308 bp, 18 predicted proteins | sample Shrwel1BS1Day9_FD_187536 | JGI IMG/M metagenome (GOLD analysis project Ga0208561, IMG submission 187536) | Subsurface microbial communities from deep shales in Ohio, USA - Utica-3 well 1 S-1-Day9 (SPAdes) (version 2) ... | reverse complement strand
GAGCCTCCGCAGCAGCCATCTCATCCCTCAGACCATCCCAGAAGTCAACCAAGGCATCTTGTGCTTGTTGAGCGGTGTCATATATATAATCTTTCAATTCTCTTCCATTTTGCAGCGCAATAACCAGGATGTTAGACAACGCCTCAAAGGCCTCATCATCAATAAACTCCAGCCGCTCGTAATTGATGTTCTTGAGTTGGTAGGCCACCCATTGGGCGAATTCCCAGATCAGGTCGGCGTCGACTTCCAAAGTCAGCTTCCCTTTGGCGCCTATGCCGAAGCAAAACCCCGCTTTAGCCACGATGCGAAATTTGCCTGCTGCATAATTTATTTTGAATGTTGATTCCGCCCCTACACCAACCTGCCCCATGAGCGCCGGCGCAATCTTCGCAAAGGGCGCGAACTCGTCGGTCTCCGGGTTTTTCCACTCCACCTGGCCGGCCACCGTGACTCCCAGCTCACCGCCAGCAAACGCTTTGAGTTCCGCGCCCTGAATCGGTTCAGGGTCAGCCATATCAACGACCTGTTGTCCCGGAACACCCGCTTCGCGGGAGGAGCCTGGAATGCCCTTGGCTTTCGCCCCCTGGCCGGTAAACTCGGCCTCAAGATTAAGTTCAATGGCCACACTGGCACCCAGGCTGCCGGCAACGCTTAGCAGAGTATGACTGCGCAGCATGCCGAGATTCACACCGGCAAAGGCCATCATGTAGCCGCCGGGCGGTTCATAGCAGTCGATGGTGCCTTTTGCCTGGGCCAGCATGAGTTCAGCGTGGCCACTGGCCTTGATGGAGGCTTTGCCCTGAAAGGGGTTGAACTCACCGCTAAGGCCACTGGCGCCATAGCCCCAGCGCATCAATTGAGCTTCGGCGCTCAGGTCGACCTTTTTGCTGCCGGCCTCGTGATCCCCGCCGACTTGATAACTGTCCACCAGGTTCAGGTTTTCATTAAGCCGCTTGCTCCACTGGAACAGATCCTTGCTCTGATCTTCGATTTCCAACCAGTCGTCAAACCAAGGCACGTCCATTTTAATGGCTGTGTTATTCGCGATATCCGTGATTTGTTGTTTTAGCTTATTCCAATCCACCGCTCCGTCTGTGAGCAGGTTGTCGTCGCCCACCGGAGCCGTGCTTTCAAGCTTGGAGGAGTATCGGCAACATTCGGCGGGAATCGACGTTAACCGGGCGTAGGCCATGCGAAAGCCATTGGGACTGGCGTGACTGCCACGGCGCTGAATGGGGATGAGCTCCACGATCGGGTTCGTGGGGTCTTGGGCTCCGCTGACGGGCGCCAGCACGCCTCGCAGTTTTTCATTGGCACTGTCCAGCTCACCCTGGGCGACCCGGATTTTTCTTTCCAGAACCTCGGGGCGCTCGGACTGTTCAATCAAGCCCCGTCCTTCTGGCTTGAAGTAGTTCGCCTGCTTCACCTGAATGTAACTATCCTGAAGGGTTTTCAGGTGCGCGATGGCGTTCTGTTGCGCCTCGACCACGGCCTCAAGTAACCGCATTTCCGTGAGCATGGCGAGCATCTGATGTTTTGGGACGGCCAGCAGCGTGTCATGCCCTACCATGTAAAAGAGTTGGTCGGCAGGTTCAATAAACACATCCTGCCCTCTGGCTCGCAGTTTGGTGGTGGTCTCTCCATGGGCTTGCATGGTCATCAGGCTTCCCCTCCTGCGGTGTCATCCAGAGGATCAGGGGATGCCAGCAACTGGCGTTTGGCATCGGATACAAAGGCTTCAAGGCGGTTGGCGGTCAGACGCTTAAGCTCAATATCGCCCTGCTGAGAAAAGCAATCGGGAGTGTAGTGGAACGGTTCGGTGACCCGCTGCTCACCCACCAGCCGGTGAGGCGTCAGCGGCGCGCTGACCGACAGACTCAGCAGGCGCTGGGACTGGAATAGGGAAGTATTTAAAACAGCCGAGAAGGCACGAGGGAGCTTATCTGACTCATCCATGAGCAGTTTCCATCCGTGAGATTGTTATCTCCGGCGGCCTGCCTTGGCCGCCTGTTAATAATCGGGAGGCTATCCCACATCATTGCCGACTTCAAGATTTCAAAATAGAGATAGATCCACCTCCAAGCGGGACTTTTTCCCAGTCACAAGGTAACCTTGGAACACATTTTCCCAACGACAGTGAGTGCTATGTCAACACGAACCCTTCGCATTGCAACCCGCAGCAGCGCCCTGGCGTTGTGGCAGGCAGAATTCATCAAATCCGAGCTCGAACGGCTGCACGACAACGTCGCCGTGGAGCTGGTCAAGATCAAGACCCAGGGCGACAAGATTCTTGACGTGCCCCTGGCCAAGATCGGCGGCAAGGGCCTGTTCGTGAAGGAACTCGAAGAAGCCATGCTCGATGGCCGGGCCGACCTGGCCGTGCACTCCATGAAAGACGTGCCCATGGAATTTCCCGAAGGCCTGGGCCTGGTGGCCATCTGCGAGCGCGAAGACCCGACCGACGCCTTCGTCAGCAACCACTACAACAGCATTGACGAATTGCCCGAAGGCTCCGTCGTCGGCACCGCCAGCCTGCGCCGGGAAGCCCAGCTGCGCGCCAACCGCCCGGACCTGGTGGTTAAAGTCCTGCGCGGCAACGTCAACACCCGCCTGGCCAAGCTGGACGCCGGCGAATACGACGCCATTGTCCTGGCCAGCTCCGGCCTAAAGCGCCTGGAATTCCACGACCGCATCCGCTATTGCGTGCCCGCCGAGGTCTCGCTGCCGGCAGTTGGCCAGGGCGCCCTGGGCATCGAGTGCCGCACCGACGACACCGAACTACTGGAACTGATCGCCCCGCTGAACCACAAGGATTCGGCCGATCGCGTGAAAGCCGAGCGTGCCCTGAACCGCCGCCTTGAGGGTGGCTGCCAGGTGCCCATTGCCGCCTACGCCCTGCTGGAAGACGACGACATGCTCTGGCTGCGCGGCCTGGTCGGCGCCGTGGATGGCTCGAAGATCTTCCGCGTGGAAGGCCGGGTACATCGAGCCGAAGGCGAACGCCTGGGCCGGGAATTGGGCGAAGAACTGCTGAACATGGGTGCCGACAAGGTACTGGCGGAAATCTATGGTCACACGCCCACCTGAAACCAACAGCCACGCTGAGCTGCGGGGGCGGCGGGTGCTGATCTGCCGCCCTGAACCGGAAGGCTCACGCCTGGCCCGGGTATTTGAAGAGGCCGGCGCCACGGTGCGGATATTGCCGCTGATGGCCCGGGAACCGCTGCCGGAAACCCCGGACCAGCGCAGCATCCTGCAAGAGCTGGACAATTTTACCCATGTAATTGCCGTCAGCCCCTATGCCGCCCGCCGGCTACTGGAAGAAGCCGACCACTGGTGGCCACAGTTACCCGTGGGCATCCACTGGTACGGCGTAGGTGCCGGCACCGCCGCCGAACTTTCCCGCCACGGCCTGCGCCCACGCCGGCCGGCCGAAGGCTGGACCAGTGAAGCGCTGTTGTCCCTGCCCTCCCTGCAAAACCTGGCAAACGAAAAAGTACTGTTGGCCCGGGGCGAACACGGGCGGGAAGTCATTCGGGAAACCCTGGAGCAGCGCGGAGCCCGGGTAACGGTGTTGCCACTGTACCGACGCTTCCGACCGTACTATCCTTCAGAAACGATTGACGAAATTTTTAACGGGTTCCAGCCGGAAGTGATCGTTGCGCTTTCCGGTGAAACCCTGAACAATCTGATGACAACCAGCCCGGACCACCTGCAAGCCCTGTATCAGACGCTTCTGGTGGTTCCTGCCCAACGGGTGGCAGACCAGGCCCGCGAAGCCGGATTCCTGAACCCGTTTGTGCCCGGCGGCCTGGCCGACCCGGACCTGGTCATCAGCGTGGCTTCCCGGCTTGCCCCGGAAGCCGGTAACACCGGAAAACCAAGTAAGGATGCCCGTGACTGACGAACCCAAGAATCTGCCCGCCCCCGTCCAACAAACCGCCACAGACACCCGACGGCTCTGGCCGGTCTGGCTGGTAGCCGCACTGGCATTACTTCTCGCCATCGCCCTGGCGGCCTGGAACTGGCAACAGTGGCAAACCCACAAGGCCACCCTGCAGACAATTGCTGACCTGCAGGCCGATACCGCCCAACTCGAAGACCTGTACGGGGATCGGGGCAACCAGCAAAGCAATCGCCTGCAGGCGCTGGAGAACCGCCTGGCCGAACAGCGCGAGCTGATCGCCACCCAGCAGCGCCAGATTGACCACAACGCCCGGGAACTGCTGGAAGCCGGCAACCGCACCCGCACCGACTGGTTGCTGGCCGAAGCGGAATATCTGCTGCGCATTGCCAACCAGCGGCTGCTGATTGAAAAAGACATCCGTGGCGCGCTGTCGGCATTGCAATCCGCCGATGAGGTCCTGGCCGAATCGGACGATGTTGGCGTCTACGCCGTGCGCCAGCAACTGGCCCGGGAAATCCAAGCCCTGAAGGGTATCGAAGGGGTGGATCGCACCGGCCTGTATCTGAAACTCGAAGCCGCCATTGGCTCCGTTCACGATCTCACCGACCAGGCACTGATCCACGACCGGGCGCCGCCCCTTAGCCTGGCCGACAGCGAAACCGATCCGGCAGGGGATGGCAACATGTTCACCCGGGGCTGGAACCGGTTCCTGGATACACTGAAGCAGGTGGTCGTGGTCCGTCGCATGGATGAACCAGTCAAACCCCTGCTCTCGCCGGACCAAAGCGCCTGGGCGCGCCTGAACCTGCAATTGATGCTGGAAGAAGCGGAGCTGGCCGTATTGCGCGGCAATCAGGCCCTGTACGAACGGGCCCTGACCAAGGCCCGCAACACCGTGAACAACTGGTACGACAACACTGCTCCGGCCATTCGGGGCCTCAGCCAGACCCTCAGTGAGCTGGCCGACCGCAACGTGGACCCGGAACTGCCGGATATCAGCAAGTCTCTGGAACTGTTGAAAGAACGACTGGCGGGGCGCACCGCCAACACCGGTAGCAATGACGGTAACGGCGAGAGCAACGGAGGCGACCAATCATGATCCGCCTGCTGCTGATCATCCTGATAGCATTGCTCGTCGGCACTGGACTTTCCCTGGGCCTGGCTTACGACTTGGGCTACATCCGGGTCAGCCTGGGCAACTACCTGATTGAAACCAACTTCTGGGTTGGCCTTGGGCTAGTGTTGGTACTGATGGGTCTGAGCGTTTTCCTGTACAACACCCTCCGGCGCGTGCGCCAAAGCACCGGCATGGTCGCGGACTGGATATCCCGGAGCAACGAGCGACGCGCCCGCCGGCGAACCACCGAAGGCCTGCTGTCACTGGCCGAAGGCGAGTGGAAACGGGCGCGCAAGCTGCTAACCCGCTCAGCCGACAACGCCGATACGCCGTTGATCAACTACCTGGCAGCAGCCCAGGCAGCCTTTGAAACCGACGACCACCAAGGCGCCGACGAGTTATTGCGCAAGGCCTTTGAGAGCACCCCAGGCTCCAGCATGGCAGTGGGCCTGACCCAGGCCCAGCTGCAACTCGCGGGCAATCGCCTGGAGCAGGCACTGGCCACGCTGCTGCGCCTGCGCAAGGAATCCCCCCACCATCCGTTTGTGCTGAAACTGCTCAAAAACGCCTACCTACGCCTGGAGGACTGGCGGGAGCTGGCCAAGCTGATTCCCGAACTGCGCAAACGCAGCGTACTCACCGAAGCCGAGCTCAGCGACCTGGAACGCCAGACCTGGCATAACCTGCTGGAACAGGCCGCCGAGGACTGCGAGCGTCAACGCCAGCAGGACCCGGACGCGTCCCTGGCTCCGCTGACCCGGGTCTGGGATGAGCTGCCCAAATCCCTGCGCCGCGACGACAACATTGTGCGCGATTACGCACGTCTGCTGGCTCGCCTCGGCGATGAGGCCCAGGCCGAGACCCTGATCCGCAAGATCCTGCAGGACAACTGGAGCGATGAACTGGTGAACCTGTACGGGCGCATCAAGGGGCAGGACATCGGCGAGCAATTGCTGGTCGCGGAGCAGTGGCTCAAGGACCGGCCGAATAACCCGGAACTGCTGCTGGCACTGGGCCGCCTGAGCCTGCGCAACGAGCTCTGGGGCAAGGCGCGGGAGTACTTCCACACCAGCCTGAAACTGCGCCGAAGCCGGGAAACCCTGGCCGAGCTAAGCCGCCTGAACGCCAGCATGGGCCACGAGGAAGCGAGCCTGAAGCTGATGATGCAGGGGCTGGAAGCCGATAACGGCCTGCCGGAACTGCCCATGCCCAAGGCATGAATCCCGGCTTTCCCAACGCCCACCAAAAAGGCCGGATGCTGAAAACAGGCATCCGGCCTTTTTTTATTCGTATGGCTGTCTAGTCCTGAATAAGATTTAAGTGCGAGGCGCGTACTCCAGCACATCGGAAAAGAACGCCTGCTCCGGCAAACCATGCTCCAGCAGTGCGTCCATCAGGGTGTAAACCATCGTGGGCGAACCACTGGCGTGCACTTCCACGTTCTGCCAGTCCATGCCAGAGGCAAGCACCGCCCGCACCAGGGGCTCATGGTGACCTTCCCAATCGTTGTCCTCATCGTCCTTGACCACCGGCACAAAGGTCAGAGCTGACCAGTCGTCATGCCACTGCTGGGCCAGCGAGCGCAGGTACATGTCCTCGTGACGGCGCACGCCCCAGAACAGTTTAACCGGCTGTGAGAAACCGTTTTCCCGCAGGTACTCCACCAGGCTCTTCATCTGGGCAAAGCCGGTACCGGCGGCCACCAGTAACAGCGGTTTTTCCGGCAGGCTCGCCAGACAGGCTTTGCCGTTGGGCAGACTGACGGTGACATCTTCCCCGGAGGTCAGGGCGTCAATCACCTTCTGGGCAGAGACCCATTTCGGCGATGCCTGGATCTGCAGCTCAATGCGCTCCGCCGAGGGGCTGCTGGCAATGGAGAAGTAGCAGGGATCGGCGTCCGGCAGGTTCACCGACAGGTACTGACCGGCATAAAAAGACACCTGTTCCCGATCAGGCAGCTCCAGTTCCACCTGATAGACATCGTGGCTGATTGAACGTACATCGACGACCCGGGCCTGATGCTCGCGGGGTTGGTTGTTTCCTGAAGCCATAACGGCGGGAATCTCCAGTTAAAAGCCGGCAAACACCAGGGCACACAAGCACCCAGGTGTTCACCGATCGAAATTTAATGCTGTATCACTCGGGGCGGGAGACGGGAATTTCAATACCCAGGCTGTCCCAGATGTCATCGACCCGCTGTTTCACCTCGTCGGTCATGGTGATCGCGGTGCCCCACTCCCGGTCGGTTTCGCCGGGCCATTTGTTGGTGGCATCCAGGCCCATTTTCGAGCCCAGGCCGGACACCGGGGAGGCGAAGTCGAGGTAGTCGATGGGCGTGTTGTCCACCAAAACCGTGTCCCGGGACGGGTCCATGCGCGTGGTCATGGCCCAGATGACATCTTCCCAGCTGCGGGCGTTCACGTCATCGTCCACCACAATCACAAACTTGGTGTACATGAACTGGCGCAGGAACGACCACACGCCCATCATCACCCGCTTGGCATGACCGGGATACTGCTTCTTCATGGTCACTACGGCCAATCGGTAGGAACAGCCTTCCGGCGGCAGGTAAAAATCGACAATCTCCGGGAACTGCTTCTGCAGAATCGGAATAAACACTTCGTTGAGGGCCACACCCAGAATGGCCGGCTCATCGGGCGGACGACCGGTGTAGGTGCTGTGATAGATGGCATCCCGGCGGCGGGTGATCCGCTCCACCGTAAACACCGGAAACTCATCCACCTCGTTGTAATAGCCAGTGTGGTCGCCAAACGGGCCTTCCGGGGCGGTGTCGCCCGGATAGATAAAGCCTTCCAGCACGATCTCGGCACTGGCCGGCACCTGCAAATCGCTCAACCCCGCCTGCACCAACTCGGTGCGACTGCCGCGAAGCAGGCCGGCAAAGGCGTATTCGGACAGCGAATCAGGCACCGGGGTCACGGCACCCAGAATGGTCGCCGGGTCCGCACCCAGGGCCACGGCCACCGGGTAGGGCTTGTCGGGATTGGCCTTGCGGAATTCCTGGTAGTCCAGGGCGCCGCCACGGTGGCTGAGCCAACGCATGATCAGCCGGTTACGACCAATCACCTGTTGACGATAAATACCCAGGTTCTGGCGCTCTTTTTCCGGGCCACGGGTAATCACCAGTGGCCAGGTCACCAGCGGGCCGGCATCGCCAGGCCAGCAGTGCTGGACGGGAATCTGGTACAGATCCACATCGTCTTTCTCGATAACCACCTGCTGGCACGGCGCCGAGCGCAGCACTTTCGGGCTCATGCGCATGACCTGCCGGAACACGGGCAGCTTTTCGATGGCGTCCTTGAAGCCCTTGGGGGGATCGGGTTCCTTCAAAAAGGCCAGCAGCTTGCCAATTTCCCGCAGGGCGCTGACATCCTCCTGCCCCATCCCCATGGCCACCCGCCGGGGGGTGCCAAACAGATTGGCCAGTACCGGCATGTCATAGCCTTTGGGATTTTCGAACAGCAGAGCCGGACCGCCCGACCGTAGCGTGCGGTCGCAGATCTCGGTCATTTCCAGGTGGGGGTCGACTTCAACGCTGATGCGCTTGAGCTCGCCCAGCTTCTCGAGCTGGGCGATGAAGTCTCTCAGGTCGCTGTATTTCATCAACGATCAACGGCGCTTCATGGACAGGAAGAATTCTTCGTTGGTCTTGGTATCCTTGAGCTTGTCCAGCAGGAACTCCAGAGACCCGGTGTCGTCTTCCATGGAGTGCAGAAGCTTGCGCAGAATCCACATGCGCTGCAGATCCGCCTCGGACATCAGCAGGTCCTCGCGGCGGGTGCCGGAGCTGCGGATGTTGATCGCCGGATACACACGCTTCTCGGCGATCTTGCGGTCCAGATGCACTTCCATGTTACCGGTGCCCTTGAACTCCTCGTAGATCACCTCGTCCATCTTGGAGCCGGTATTCACCAGCGCGGTAGCCAGGATGGTCAGGCTGCCGCCTTCTTCCACGTTACGTGCCGCACCAAAGAAACGCTTCGGCTTTTCCAGGGCATGGGCGTCCACACCACCGGTCAGCACCTTGCCCGAGGACGGAATCACGGTGTTGTAGGCACGGGCCAGACGGGTGATGGAGTCCAACAGGATCACCACGTCTTTCTTGTGCTCAACCAGACGCTTGGCCTTCTCGATGACCATCTCGGCCACCTGAACGTGACGGGCCGGCGGCTCGTCGAAGGTGGAAGCAACCACTTCACCACGCACGGTGCGCTGCATCTCGGTCACTTCTTCCGGACGCTCGTCGATCAGCAGTACCATCACGTGGCACTCCGGATTGTTCCGTGTGATCGACTGGGCGATGCTCTGCATCAGCAGGGTTTTACCGGCCTTGGGCGGGGACACGATCAGGCCACGCTGGCCTTTACCAATCGGCGCGACCAGATCCAGGACCCGGGAAGACAGGTCTTCGGTGCTGCCGTTACCGGCTTCCAGGGTCAGGCGCTCGTCCGGGAACAGCGGGGTCAGGTTCTCGAACAGGATCTTGTTGCGGGCGTTGTCCGGTTTGTCGAAGTTAATTTCATTAACCTTCAACAGGGCAAAATAACGCTCGCCGTCTTTGGGCGGGCGAATCTTGCCAGCAACCGTATCGCCGGTGCGCAGGTTGAAACGGCGGATCTGGCTGGGGGAGACGTAAATGTCATCAGGACCGGCCAGGTAGGAGGCGTCGGCGGAACGAAGGAAGCCGAAGCCATCCTGCAGAATCTCCAGTACACCATCGCCGTAGATGTCTTCGCCACTTTTGGCGTGCTTTTTCAGGATGGTAAAGATGACATCCTGTTTGCGCGAACGGGCGAGGTTATCGAGGCCCATTTCTTGCGCGATATCGAGCAATTCGGGCACAGATTTCTGCTTGAGTTCAGTAAGATTCATAGTTTGTTGGATTTTCAGGAATGGAAGTAATAAACGTCTTGTGGAATGACAGGGGCGCCCCTGAACGAATTGAACTGATAAAACGCTAAAACTGAATGCTGGCTGAGTAGAGCAACCGGTGATGATGGATGCCGGAAAGTATGCTGAAGCCAGAGAATGGGAACAAACGTCCGCCGGGCAGAGGCATGATCAGCCACCTTGCAGGCGAATGTCAAGGTTTGGGCACGAAAATGAGCAGTGAAGCATGCCGGCAATAAAAAACCGCCCGCAGGCCGGGCCTGGGGGCGGTTTTGGGCAACCTGATGAATCAGAGGTTGCTGTCGAGGAAGGCGGCCAGCTGTGACTTGGACAGGGCACCCACCTTGGTGGCGTCCACGTTGCCGTTCTTGAACAGCATCAACGTGGGAATACCACGGATATTGAACTTGGGAGGCGTCTGCTCGTTTTCGTCAATGTTGAGTTTGCAGATCTTGAGCTTGCCTTCGTATTCGTCGGCGATTTCTTCCAGAACCGGCGCGATCATTTTGCACGGACCACACCACTCGGCCCAATAATCTACCAGTACCGGGACGTCGGATTTCAGCACATCCTGTTCAAAGGAAGCGTCGGTGACATTAACGATATTTCCGCTCATTACCTTTTCCTGATTCAGGCGCTCCGGGGCCTGTTGTTCAGCCATGCCGGAGTCGCTGTGGACTGTAGCGGGCGATTGTGATGGCACACCAAAGTAACCACCGCCCGATTTACATCAGGCAACTACTTTACGCGATTGCCGATCAGGATGTGAAGTGACTTGTACGGACTTCCTGTTTGATCCGCATCAGTAATGACCGTAGCCACTTGCTGACAGCCCCCGCAAAGTTCCCTTATAGTACCGCCAAGTTCACGCCACACAGGATGCCAACCATCGTGACGGCCACAACGAATGCCGAGAACACTGCTCCCACCCCCGACCTTCTGGCGGCCATCGACATGGGCTCCAACAGTTTCCACATGGTGGTTGCCCGCCTGGTCCACGGCGAGATCCGGACCATCGAGAAGATGGGTGAAAAGGTCCAGCTGGGCGCGGGGCTGGACGAGAACAACTGTCTGACCGAAGAGGCCCAGCAACGGGCACTGGAATGCCTGGGCCGGTTCGCCCAGCGGTTGCAGGGCATGCCCTCCGAGGCGGTACAGATTGTCGGCACCAATGCGCTGCGAGTGGCCCGCAACAAGCAGGAATTCATCGCCCGTGCCGAAGAAGTGCTGGGCTATCCGGTGGCAGTAATTGCCGGCCGGGAGGAAGCCCGCCTGGTCTATCTGGGCGTCTCGCATACCTTATCAGATGACAAAGGCCGGCGACTGGTCATCGACATTGGCGGCGGCAGCACCGAGTTCATCATCGGCCAGCGCTTTGAGCCGCAGGAAATGGAAAGCTTGCACATGGGTTGCGTGTCTTTCCGCAACCGCTACTTTCCCGACGGCAAGATCACCAAGCGGCAAATGGAAAAGGCCGTGACCCACGCCGAGCAGGAGTTGCTTAACATTCGCCAGCATTACCGGGCCATTGGCTGGCAGAGTTCCGTTGGTTCCTCAGGGTCGATCAAGGCCATTGCCAACGTACTGGCCACCCTGAAAATCACCGACGGCACCATCACCCGCGAGGCCATGGAAGAGCTGCGCAAGCGGTTAATCAGTCTGGGCAAGGCCGAGAAGCTGGCCGATCTGGGTGTGCGTACCGAGCGCCAGAGTATTTTCCCGGCCGGGTTTGCCATCCTGCTGGCCGCCTTTCGATCATTGGATATCAAGACCATGACCTTTGCCGATGGCGCCCTGCGTGAGGGGCTTTTGTATGACATTGTCGGGCGTATCCAGCACGAAGATGTGCGCGAGCGCACCATCGCCGCTCTCCAGGAGCGCTATCACGTGGACCAGGTACACGGCGCGGCGGTGGAGGAAACCGCCATTGCCGCCTGGGACCAGATGGCGGATCACTGGGACCTGCGCACCGCCAACGACGAAGACCTGCTGCGCTGGGCCTGCCGGCTGCACGAAATCGGCTTGACCATCTCCCACAGCCAATACCACAAACACGGCGGCTATCTGTTGCGCTACTCTGACCTGCCGGGTTTCAGCCAGCAGTTCCAGAAAGACCTGGCGACACTGGTTCGCGGTCACCGGCGCAAGTTCTCACCCGCCGTGTTTCAGGACATTGAACCCGAAGACCGCTCCCGCCTGCGCCACCTGTGTGTGCTGGTACGCCTCGCGGTGTTGCTGCAACACCCTCGCAACCATGAGCCGCCACCCGAGATGGCGCTGGATGGCCGCCAAAACCGGCTGATTGTCGAACTTCCGAAAGACTGGCTCAGCCAGCGTCCGCTGACCCTGGCCGACCTGCAGAACGAGCAGGAATACCTGAGCCGCCAGGACTTCACCCTGGAAGTCCGGACCCGGTAATCCGGTGCGCTGCTGGTTTTACCCCAGCAGCGCTGCTTCCATTTCCTCCACGGTTTCACTGACCTCCAGCCAGTCACCTTCAACGATTTCCTGTTGTCGCTTGAGCTCCGCCTGCTGCCCCAGCAGCGTTTTAAGGCGCTCTTTGTTGCTGTCATCATAGATGCCAGGATCGGCCAGGGCCTGCTCCACCTCACCCAGTTTGGCCTGCAGTTTCTCCATCTCCGCTTCCAGACTGGCCTGGCGCTTACGGAAGGGGCTCAGTTTTTTACGCAGCTCCGCTTCCTCGCGCTTGCGGGCCTTGCGCTCGTCGGCGGTCAGGGTCGCTGATGCGTTGTCGGTGGAAGCTTCCGGGGATTCCCCCGCCACCTCCCGCCGGGGCGGTGCCTCCTCGTCTTTCCGACGATCGGCCAGCCAACGTTCGTAATCTTCCAGGTCACCGTCGTACTCATCGACCGTGCCATCACAAACCAGCCAGAAATCGTCCACGGTGTTGCGCAGCAGGTGACGGTCGTGCGAGACCACCACGATGGCACCCTCGAAATTCTGCAACGCCATGGTCAGGGCCTGGCGCATTTCCAGATCCAGGTGGTTGGTGGGCTCATCCAGCAGCAACAGGTTCGGTTTCTGCCAGGTAATCACGGCCAGCGCCACCCGGGCCTTCTCCCCCCCGGAGAACGAGCGGATGGGGGAAAGCGCCTCATCCCCATGAAAGTTAAAGCCGCCGAGAAAGTTACGAATGCTCTGCTCTGACGCTTTCGGAGCCAGGCGCTGCAGGTGCAGGAACGGGCTGGCGTCCAGATCCAGCGCTTCGAGCTGATCCTGGGCAAAGTAGCCAATCGCCAGGTGCTCTCCGCAGGTGCGATCGCCGGACAAAAGGGTGCCGGCACCCCGCAGTGCATCCATGAACGTGGATTTACCGGCGCCGTTGGGGCCCAGCAAGCCCACGCGGGTGCCGGGCAACAGCGTTACGTTGATGTCGTGCAACACGGGAATGTCGCCATGGCCCGCCACGCCGTGGCGAATCGACAGCAACGGGTTGGAGACCTTGTCGGCAACGGGGAACTCGAAGCTGAAAGGCGAGTCGACGTGGGCCGGCGCGATTTTCTCCATCCGCTCCAGCGCCTTGACCCGGCTCTGAGCCTGGCGGGCCTTGGTGGCCTTGGCCTTGAAGCGGTCAATAAAGCGCTGGATCTCGGCAACGCGAGCCTGCTGGCGCTCGTAGTTGGCCTGCTGCAGGGCCAGCCGTTCGCTGCGCTGGGTTTCAAACGCTGAATAGTTACCGGTGTAGAGTTCCAGCTTCCGGTTATCAAAGTGCACAAGGTGGGTGGCAACGCGGTCCATGAAATCCCGGTCGTGGGAAATGAACAGTAGCGTGCCCGGGTAGCGGCGCAGCCAGTTCTCCAGCCACAGGCAGGCATCCAGATCCAGGTGGTTGGTGGGTTCGTCCAGCAACAACAGGTCCGAGGGGCGCATGAGCGCCTGGGCCAGATTCAGACGAATCCGCCAGCCACCGGAAAAGGCCGAGACCGGACGATCGCAATCACTGTCAGCAAAGCCAAGCCCACGCAGCAACATCTCCGCACGCCGGGGCGCGGACCAGGCTTCGTGCACATCCAGCTCGCCATGGATCCGGGCCGCTTCATGATCATCACCGCGAGCTTCGGCCTCGGCCAGGGCCTGCTCCATACGCCTCAGTTCGAAATCCCCGTCCAGCACAAAATCGCGGGCCGAGCGACCAGAGGCCGTAAACTCCTGGGCCATATGGGCAATGCGACAGCCGCCGGGCAGGGACACATTGCCCTGCTCCGGTGCCAGTTGCCCCAGCAATAACTGGAACAGGCTGGATTTACCGGCACCGTTCGCGCCAACAATAGCAACCCGCTGCCCGGGCTGGACGGTAAGATTGACGCCTTCTAGCAACCAGACGCCACCTCGTTGTAAACTGAGATCGGTTATCGTTAACATAGATTTCTTTTATCACTGAAAAGCCGCCAGGGACGCGTCCAGCCATGCCCCATCTGGAGCCAGAGCCACTAGACTTATCGGAAGCCCTGACAACCGATAACCCGCTGTGGCAATACGCGCTGACTTGCTGGCAAAATCCGGCGATGGTGGAAGCCTGCCTGGAACTACAGGCCCGGGGCTGGAGCGTCACCCGTATTCTGTGTGCCGGCTGGCTGGCGCAAAAAAAACAGCGGTTCGCCGGCGTTGAGGCTGCTAAGGTAACAGAGTGGCGCGGCCGTGTAACCGGTCGTATTCGCTCCGCCAGAAAATCGATTCCCAAGCATTCCAGCCAGCACGGGCCGTTGCGGGAGATGCTGGCCAAAGCGGAGCTGGAAGCAGAGAAAACGGAGTTAGCCCTGGCCTGGACAACCCTCAGCCAAAGCGCCCCGGAAACCGACACCGGGGGCGATCACCAAGAGCTTCTCCAGAATAACCTGCTGGCAGCCGCCCCCGGGAAGGATCTCACTCCGCCAGTCCGGGCCATCCTCACCAATCTGGCCGACCACCTGGCCAGCGGAGCACACTCATCATGATGATGAAATGGCTGATCCGCCTGGCCTTCCCGGCACTTGGACTTCTTCTGGTCCTGATTTTTTTTGGGCTTGGAGACCCTGAACAGGTGTCTGCCCCCACATTTGGTGGCATAGACTCGGAGATTCCGGCCTTCGAGCGGCTTATTCCGGCACCGATTTCCACCGACGGCCCGGAAATCGTCTTTAAGTGGCAGGACACCGAGGGCAACTGGCACTATGCTGACACCCCACCGGCGGAAGGCCAATGGAACGCGCTGGCCATCGAGGGCCGCGACGCCAGCCGGCGACAGGATCTGCCGGGCAACCCGGAAACGGATTGGCAGGCCCCCTATCGCGCGCCCTTCTCACTGGATGACCAGCCCGTAAAAAACGAATCATGAACCCGATAAAGGATGCAGCAATGAAGAAAACTTTCCTCGCAATCGCGATCACCGGCCTTGTGGCTGGCTGCACCACAGCCCAGCAAGAGCCGGAAAACCCGCCCCTGGAGACCACGGCACAGAAAGTCAGCTATGGCATGGGCCTGGTTATGGGTGAGCGCATGACCAACGACCTGCCCGACCTGCAGATGGAGCAGTTCCTGCAAGGCATCGAGCACGGTCATACCGGCGACGACAAGACCAAGCGTCTGAGCCGCGATGAAATCCGTGAAGCGCTGATCGCTTACCAACAGGAAATGCAGAAGAAGCAGCAGCAAGAGCTGGATGAAATGGCTCGCAAGAACCAGGAAGCCGGCGAAGCCTTTCTGGCAAAGAACGCAAAACGTGAAGGGGTAAAAACCACCGAGTCTGGCCTGCAATACGAAGTTATTGAAGAAGGTGAGGGCCAAAGCCCAACCGCCGAGGACGAAGTCCGTGTACATTACACCGGTAAACTACTGAACGGCGAAGTCTTTGACAGCTCCCGGGAACGTGGCCAGCCAGTCACTTTCGGCCTGAACCAGGTCATTCCGGGATGGACCGAAGGTCTGCAGCTGATGAGTGAAGGCGCCCGCTACAAGCTCTACATTCCGGCGGACCTGGCATACGGTGCCGGTGGCAACCAGGCCATTGGTCCCAATGAGACGCTGATCTTCGACGTGGAACTGCTAGCAGTAAACCCGGGCGACGAGTAACCCCACCGCCCGAACACAAAAAAGCCCGGATTGCCGGGCTTTTTTTTATGTCTGCAAGCTATCAGCTAGGGGTTTCAGGCGGACTCAACTTTGCTCGCATGGGCGTTGTGTAACTGATCAATCAACACATCTTCCAATTCAAACCGGTTCTCCAACACCTCACCCAATTTCGATAACGCCCGGAACCGCTCTTCCACGAGCGCAGAGGTCAGTGGCTGGTCATCAATCTGATCGTTAAAGTTCAACGCCACTTCGGTGGTCTTCTCGATTTCCGGATACACCCGGGACGCCAGCTCCACCCCGCCGTCGTCAAATTCCCGTGCTTCCTGGATCAGCTGCTCATAGATCTCAAAGTGGCCGACTGAGACATAATCCACCAACACCTCGCAAAGACGTACAAACTTTGGCTGCAACGCCTCCAGGTCTTCCCGGTCGGCTTCTCCGGACAGGCCGCAATAGTGAACCAGCAACTCCTGGCGTTCCTTGAGCCAGCGATCAATCAGGTCACTGACTCCGCCCCAACGCTCCTTGGCATTCCTGCAATTCTCCAACATGACACCCGTCTCCTTTCAATCTCGGACCACCGCGACCCGGTCCCTCGACTGCGATATGGTTGTTATTAGCAAGCATCAACTTACCCCATGCCTGCCCAAAGCCGCAACTGTTTCAGCGCAGCAACCAGCTCCTCGGCCGGTAACGACGGAACATGGTGACCAGACCAACGACGATCAGCAGAACAAAGAAAATCGCCGTCCAGCCGGGTATCGAAAGCCCCAGGAACCGCCAGACCACCTCTGCACAGTCGCCCGTGCCTTTCAGGGCCGTGGTCAGCACCTCGAACCAGGGCAATACATCCAGCATGTAGTCCACGGAGGGCCCGCAGGCCGGGGCCTGATCGGCCGGCAGGCTTTGCAGCCAGAGCTGACGCCCCGCGACACCCAGGCCCGCGCCGGCGGCAACAATCAGAAAGAACCCATACACCCGGTTACCGACGTCCTTAGGCCCGTGAAGAAAGGCAACGAGACTGACCAGGGCGGCACCCATGAATCCAAAACGCTGAAGCCAACACAATGGACAGGGCTCCAGCCCCATGACGTGTTCCATGTAAAAGGCCGTGGCAAGCAACGCTGTGCAAACCAGAAAAACGAGCCCGAATATCCATCTGCTTGTCAAAACGCCACCCCGGAATCATCATGTAAGCTACACAAATTAAAGAACCAATCCTAACCTATGAAGAACCGCAATCCTATGACCATTCACAGACCCGGCCTTCTGACCCTGATTTTCCTTTTGTGCTCGGTGCTTGCGTGGCCCGCAAGCGCCCAGGACGAAGAGGATGCGGCCGACAGCGAAGAGGAAACCGAAGAGCGCGTCACTGACTACATCGCCATGGAACCGGCGTTCGTCACACACATCGGCCAGCCAGGAAACAAGATCAGCTACCTCAAAGCCGCAGTAACCATTCGCGCCTCAAAAGCGACCACCCGCCCTGCGGTGGAAGCTCACATGCCCCGACTGCGCCATGAACTGGTGATGCTGTTTGGTGAGCAGACGGATCCGGCCTATGTCAGCTCGCCGGAAGGTCGACAGGCCCTGGTGGAGGAGGCAACCCGCCGCATCAATCAGGTGCTTGAGGAACAGCAGACCGGTGAAGAAGTCGCAGGCGTCTTCTTCACGGAATTTGTGGTTCAGCGCTGATCGAAAGCGAGGCAAGCCCGAAGGCTTGCCAATCAGGCCTTCAGGTAGGCGTCCAGGAATTCGTCGAAGGACTGAGTATCCGCCGCTTCCATCGCCTCCTGCTGGGCCAGGGATTCACGGGCCATGGCCTCATAATCCGCCAGTTTTTGTGCGGACAATGGCTCATTGATCAGCGTTTGCTGGTGCTGCTCAGACACTGACTGCACCCAGTCCCGGTGGCCCAGTCCGGACGCACTCATCGCCTCCAACACTGTCGCTGACGGCACCGACCAGTCCGCCCCCTGCAGCTTGTCCCGCTGGGCCGCAAGCGCCGAACGATAGGTATCGTTGCCTGCCCAGCCGTCCAGCAACTCCGCCAGCGGCTGCAGTTGATCGAACAGCTCGTGAGCCGCCTGCCCGACGGGCACCCGCTCCCCGGCCCGGCACAGGGTCAACTCCCGCCAGCGCCCGGTGGCATTCACATCGTTGTAGTTGTCATCCAACCGTTCACACTCGTCATCACTGATGCGGGGTGAATCGGACAACAGGCAATCCAGCAGGAACAGATCCAGGAAATCGATCTGCTCTCGATTCACGCCCACCGGTGAGAAGGGGTCCAGATCCAGGCAGCGGACTTCGACATACTCCACGCCACGCTCATCCAGGGCCTGAATCGGCTTCTCGCCGGATTCGGTGGTGCGCTTGGGACGCACCGCGCTGTAGTACTCGTTCTCGATCTGTAGCACATTGGTGTTCAATTGGATGAACTGATCGCCCCGGCGGGTGCCGATAGCCTCGTAAGCGGGCCAGTTGGTATGGATCGCCCGCTCCAGGGTGCGGCTGTAGGATTCCAGTTCGTTGAAACAGATATCCAGCGAAGCCTGGGCGTTGTTGTGGTAGCCCAGGTCTCCCATACGCAGGGAGGTGGCATGTTCGCCGTACCAGGTGCGCTCATCGAAACGGGACAGATTGTGCTTTACGCCTGCCACAAAGCTGCTGTCCAGTGCCGGAGAGGCACCAAACAGCAGCATCAGCAGCCAGCTGCGGCGGCGGAAATTGCGAATCAGCCAGAAATACTGGTCGGATTTGAAATCCTTCAGCGTGTCGGTGCTGCCCGTCAGTTCCTGCCACTTCTGCCAGAAACTGTCCGGCAGCGACAGGTTGTAATGGGCACCGGCGATGCTCTGCATGATCCGGCCATAACGCACCGCCAGACCCTGGCGATACACATGCTTAAGCATGCCGCTGTTGGAGCTACCGTATTCGGCAATGCGGATGCTTTCATCGCCATCGATTTCGCTGGGCATGCTGGCGGCCCACAGCACCTCGTTGTTCAGGTTCTGCTGCACAAAGCGGTGAATATCACGCAGGGACTCGAGCATGGCATCGGTGCTGGTGCACACCGGTGTGATCAGCTCCAGCAGGGCTTCTGAATAGTCGGTGGTAATACGCGGGTGGGTCAGCGTTGAGCCCAATGCCCTGGGATGGGCGGTCTGGGCAATAAAGCCCTTGCCATCTACCCGCAGGCCTTCTTTTTCAACCCCTTTGAGAAAACCGTCCCAGTCAGTTGCGGCCAACTGCTGAAACAGAGCGTGGCGGGATTGTGCCATGTTGAACTCCTGTCGGCGTGCCTGCCGGGAATCACTCACGGCAGGCACGGGTTGAATCTGGAATCAGGTTAACGCCCCTTGCGGGCGGACGCCATGGCTTCGGCCAGTGCACCGGCCATCGCCCCCTGGGGTGCTTTCTGACCCTGCCCACCCTGGGAACGGGCCGGAGCACGACGGCCGCCAGAGGGCTTGCGGTCACGGGACGGTTTGGCCTGCGCCTCAGCACCCGGCTCATCGTCCATGCGCATGGACAGACCAATGCGCTTGCGGGGAATGTCCACATCCATGACCTTCACTTTGACAATATCACCGGCCTTGACCACTTCCCGGGGGTCCTTCACGAAGGTGTGGGACAGCGCCGAGATATGCACCAGCCCGTCCTGATGCACGCCGATATCGACAAAGGCACCGAAATTGGTGACATTGGTCACTGACCCTTCGAGGATCATGCCCGGCTTCAGGTCGTTCAGGGTCTCCACCCCGTCCTCGAAATGGGCGAAGCGGAATTCGGGACGCGGATCGCGGCCCGGTTTCTCCAGCTCGGCAATGATGTCCTTCACCGTGGGCAGCCCGAACTGTTCAGTCACGTAGTCCTGCGGGTTCAGGCTGCGCAGGAACGAGGCATCCCCCACAATCGAGGCCACGTCACGACCGTTTTTCTCGGCGATGGCTTCGACCACGCCGTAGGCCTCCGGGTGCACAGAGGAACGGTCCAGCGGATTCTCACCGCTGGCGATACGCAGGAAGCCGGCCGCCTGTTCAAAGGTGCGATCACCCAGGCGTGCCACCTTCAGCAACTGTTTGCGGTTGGTGAACATGCCGTTCTGACTGCGAAAGTCGACGATATTACGGGCGATGCTGGCATTCAGACCAGACACGCGGGTCAACAACGGTACCGAGGCGGTATTCAGGTCCACACCCACGCCGTTTACACAGTCTTCCACCACGGCGTCCAGGCTGCGGGACAGCTGTACCTGGGACACGTCGTGCTGGTACTGGCCCACGCCGATGGATTTGGGCTCGATCTTCACCAGTTCCGCCAACGGGTCCTGCAGGCGCCGGGCGATGGACACGGCACCACGGATGGTTACGTCCAGGTCCGGCAGCTCGCGGGAAGCAAACTCGGAGGCGGAATACACCGAGGCGCCGGATTCGCTGACGATGATCCGGGCCAGCTTCAGTTCCGGGTAGCGCTTGCACAGGTCAGCCACCAGTTTCTCGGTTTCCCGGGAGGCGGTGCCGTTACCAATGGCCACCAGTTCAATTTTGTACTTCCGGCACCAGGCTGCCAGTTGTTCGATGGACTGGTCCCACTGGTTTTTCGGCGCGTGGGGGTAAATGGCGCCGTGATCGGACACCCCGCCGGTGCCGTCAATCACCGCCACCTTCACACCGGTGCGCAGCCCCGGGTCCAGGCCCAAGGTGGGACGAGGCCCGGCCGGGGCCAGCAACAACAGATCCTTGAGGTTGGCAGCGAACACGTTAATGGCCTCGCCCTCGGCCGCCTCGCGCACCTGCGCCATCAAATCGGTCTCAATCTGGGTGGCCAGTTTGACCCGCCAGGTCCAGCGCACCACATCCGACAGCCACTTGTCGGCGGCGCGGCCCTGATCCTGAATGTTCCAGCGTGCGGCGATGCGCTGTTCGGCCGGGTGCGGCTGGCGCGGGTTTTCGTCCTCGTCGCCCACCACCAGCGAATACGCCAGAATGCCTTCGTTACGCCCGCGGAGGATCGCCAGGGCACGGTGCGAGGGCACCTTTTTCAGGGGTTCGACGTGATCAAAGTAATCCCGGAACTTGGCGCCTTCGGTTTCCTTGCCCGCCACCACGGAGACTTTCAGGTTGGCCTGCTGCCAGATGAAATCGCGCAGGGTGCCCAGCAACTCCGCGTCTTCGGCAAAGCGCTCCATGAGAATGTAACGGGCGCCGTCCAGGGCCGCCTTGGTATCCTCAATGCCCGCTTCGCTGTTCAGGTAATCAGCAGCGGTGGCTTCCGGGTCGAGAGTGGGGTTATCGA
>Ga0208561_100116_pt1 | contig 21916 bp, 22 predicted proteins | sample Shrwel1BS1Day9_FD_187536 | JGI IMG/M metagenome (GOLD analysis project Ga0208561, IMG submission 187536) | Subsurface microbial communities from deep shales in Ohio, USA - Utica-3 well 1 S-1-Day9 (SPAdes) (version 2) ... | reverse complement strand
TGGACTGGGATGACATCACCGATGCGGCCCCGGCCATTGTCACCGCACTGACCATGCCGCTGACTTTCTCCATTGCCAACGGCATTGCCCTGGGCTTCATTACCTACGCCGTCATCAAGGCCCTGGCGGGTCGCTGGTCCGACCTGAATGCCAGCGTAGTGACCATTGCCGTGGTCTTTGTTCTGAAATTCATGTTCCTGGAAGTCGCGTAAGCGGCTTCCGGCCTTACCAGCAGGTCTTGTCATGGACTACTTTTCTGAAAGCATCAAGCAAGCCATCCGCACCGTTCCGGACTGGCCCAAGCCGGGCGTGGCGTTTCGCGACATTACCACCGTGTTGCAGGACAAAACGGCCTTCCGCAAGCTGATCGATGCCTTTGTGCACCGCTACCACGGCCAGGAAATTGATGCCGTGGCCGCCGTGGATGCCCGGGGCTTCATCATCGGTTCCGCCCTGGCCTACGAGCTCAATGCCTCGCTGGTGCTGGTGCGCAAGAAAGGCAAACTGCCGTTCGACACGCTGGTGGAAGACTACGAACTGGAATACGGCACTGCCTCGGTGGAACTGCACGAAGATGCCTTCAAAGCCGGCGACAAGGTCGTCCTGGTGGACGATCTGATTGCCACCGGCGGCACCATGCTGGCCGCCTCCCGCCTGATCCGCCGCATTGGCGCGGAGATCGTGGAAGTGGCCGCGATGATTGATCTGCCGGACCTCGGCGGCTCCCGCAAACTGCAGGAAGAAGGCCTGAAGGTCTATACTGTTTGTGCGTTTGACGGCGAGTAACAGAGGCCTGCAGACAAGGAGCGGTTTATGTCCGATTATCAGCACCACTGGAAAGACGGTACCCCGGTACACCTGCCGCTGGGCAAGATTGTCTGCGTCGGCCGCAACTACGCCGAACACGCCCGGGAGTTGAACAACCCGGTCCCGGACGAGCCCCTGCTGTTCATCAAACCGGCCACTTCGGCGGTGCACATCACCCGGCCACTGGCAGTACCCCGGGACCAGGGCGAGGTGCATTTCGAGACCGAACTGGCCGTGCTGATCGGACGCCCCCTGACCAACGCCTCGGCCCGGGACGTGGAAGCCGCCATTCTGGGTTATGGTCTGGCGCTGGACCTCACCCTGCGCGATGTCCAGACCAAGCTGAAGGAGAAGGGCCAGCCCTGGGAGCGGGCCAAGGCCTTCGACGGCGCCTGCCCACTCTCGCCGTTCGTGCCTGCGGAAACACTTCCCGGGGACAACATCCACTTCACCCTGGATGTAAACGGCCAGCGCCAGCAGACCGGCGACACCGACGACATGCTCAACCCCCTCCTCCCGCTCATTGCCCACATGAGCAAGCACTTCACCCTGGAGCCGGGTGACGTAGTACTCACCGGCACCCCCAAGGGCGTTGGTCCGCTGGTTTCCGGTCAGACTTTGTCACTGGAACTGGAAGATGTGCTGTTTGTGGAAACCCACGTGGTCTAAATAATCAGTTCTGGAAGCAACCCGCCGGTGCCGCTTGTTCGGGGTACGGCCCTTCTTGGGGATGCCTTTCCAAAAACCGCTACGAGCACATCCCTATGCGCTTATTTCGGGCCATCCCTGGCCCTCAAAATTTTTGGAAAGGCATCCCCAAGAAGGGCCTATGCAGAGCTTGGAGGCACACAACGGCCTGCACTTGCTTTAGGGGGAGATCTTCCCAAGCCTCGCCTTGCGGCAGATCTCTCTGACGCTTCTGCTCCGCGCCCATGGTTCCACATCTTTTGGACGGGCCTCTCCCGTCAGCGCAGTCAACCCCCGGGTTCATCTCCCGTTCCCACCCTCAATGTTGCTGGTTTTAAAGTTAAGACCCCATTCTCCGAATGCTCTCGTATAGGGCCTTTGTGGGTAGGGCTTCCCAAAAATTTCGAAGGCCAAGGATGGCCTGAGAGAAGCGCACATGGATGTGCTCGTAGCGGTTTTTGGGAAGCCCTACCCACAAAGGCCCGTACCCCAAAGTAAGAGACAAGGGGAGCCTAAAGCCAAACTCAAAGCAACGAAGAAACAAACTCCCGAAGCCCCTCGGAAGCCCCCAAACGAATCACCTCGGCCCCAGACACCGAGGCCGGCTCGCCGGGATCGATGACGGTAATGGGAACCCCCGGATTCACCTCGTGCACCAGCCCGGCGGCCGGGTAGACCTGCAACGAGGTACCGACAATCAGCAGGCGGTCAGCGGTGGATACCACATCGGCAGCCGCGGCCAACATCGGCACCTCCTCGCCGAACCAAACCACGTGCGGGCGCAGCTGGGTGCCTCGGTCGCACAGGTCGCCGATGTGAAGTTCACGGTAGCCAATATCGTAGATGGGTTCGGGGTAGACCACGCTGCGAGCCTTGGTCAGCTCGCCGTGCAGGTGCAGCACATTGCTGGACCCGCCCCGCTCGTGCAGGTCGTCCACGTTCTGGGTAACAACCGTTACCCGAAAGCGGTCTTCCAGCTCCGCCAGCAGGCGGTGGGCATCGTTGGGCTGGGCATCCTTCAACTGACGACGACGCATGTTGTAGAAGCGCAGCACCAGTTCCGGGTCACGCTCGAAGGCCTCCGGCGTAGCCACGTCATAGACACTGTATTCCTCCCACAAACCGCCATTATCACGGAAGGTGGAAAGACCGCTTTCGGCGCTGATGCCAGCGCCGGTCAGGACGACAATGTGCTCTTTCGAACGATCAGACATTAATCAAAGATTTTGCCCGGGTTCATGATGCCATTGGGGTCGAACACCTGCTTGATGCCGCGCAGGTAGGCGATTTCCGCCTCGCTGCGGGTGTAGCGCAGGTAGTCTTTCTTGGTCATGCCCACGCCGTGTTCGGCGGAGACGCTGCCCTCGTATTTCTCGACAATCTCGAACACCCACTTGTTCACCTGCTGGCACTTCTCGAAGAATTCTTCCTTCGGCATGTCCTCAGGCTTGAGGATGTTCAGGTGCAGGTTGCCATCGCCAATGTGGCCGAACCAGATGATCTCGAAATCCGGGTAGTGTTCGGTTACCACGCTTTCAATTTCCTGCAGGAAGCCAGGCACGCGGGACACGACAACGGAAATATCGTTCTTGTAGGGGGTGCGCGGAGCGATGGATTCGGAGATACCCTCGCGCAGCATCCACAGGCTCTGGGCCTGGGTTTCGCTCTGGCTGATGACACCATCGAGCACCCAGCCTTCTTCCATGCAGTGCTCGAACACTTCCATGGCGTCGTCCATCACCTGGTCGGAGACGGCTTCGAACTCCAGCAGCGCGTAGTACGGCGCTTCGGTCTCGAACGGCGCCTGCACCTGGCCGTGGGCCAGTACGTGTTGCATGGCCTGGTGGGAGAAGAATTCGTACGCGGTCAGGTCCATCTTGTTCTGGAACGCCTTGAGCACGTCCATGGTGTTGGTCAGGTCGTTCACGCCCAGCACCAGCACGGTCAGATCGTTGGGCTTGCGGGTCAGCTTCATGGTGGCTTCGGTGATGAAGCCCAAGGTGCCCTCGGCGCCGATGAACAGGTGGCGCAGGTCGTAACCGGTGTTGTTCTTTTCCAGGTCCTTGTTCAGGTCCAGGACATCGCCCTTGCCGGTGACTACTTTCAGGCCGGCGACCCAGTCACGGCTCATGCCATAACGGATCACCTTGATGCCACCGGCGTTGGTGGACAGGTTGCCGCCCAGCTGACTGGAGCCGGCGGAGGCGAAGTCCACCGGGTAGTACAGATCATTTTCCTCGGCGAAATTCTGCAGTTGCTCGGTGATCACACCGGCCTGGCAGCGAACGGTGCGGTCGCTGGCATTGAAGTCGACAATTTTGTTCATGTTGTCGAACGCTACAACCACTTCGCCGTTGGCCGCCACCGCGCCGGCGCTCAGGCCGGTCCGGCCGCCGGAGGGAACAAGGGCCACCTGGTTTTCGTTGGCAAATTTCACCAGGGCCTGCACCTGTTCGGTGGTCTTGGGCAGCACAATGGCCAGGGGGGCCGGGGTGTGGATCTTGGTCCAGTCCTTACCGTAGGTTTCCAGGTCGGCGGGGTCAGTCAGCACCTTGCCCGGAGCGTCTCCAGAGGCAACCAGTTCTTCAAGGGAAGCGATGATCTGTTCAGCGGTCATTGGGTCAGTTCTGTCTCGTAAGGTTAGGCCGGAACGGATATCCGGTTTTACCAGGAATCCGAATAAACCGGCGCGCTGTGAAAGTCTGCGTTTATGGTATCATATGCGCCCTGTTCTGTGAGCCAGCCCGACGAGCACTGGCCACGGGGTCATTTCATGTGACAAAAGGTTCGGAAGCTAAGCCCATGTCAAATACGTCTCTCGAAAAGAGCAAAATCCGGATCCTGCTGCTGGAAGGCGTGCATCAATCCGCCATTGATACCCTCAATGCCGCAGGCTACACCAACATCGAGTACCTGACTCACTCACTGGGTGAAGAAGAGCTGATCGAAAAGATCGCCGAGGCGCACTTCATCGGCATCCGGTCGCGTACCCAGCTGACTGACAAAGTATTTGAAGCCGCCAAGAAGCTGGTGGCGGTGGGCTGTTTCTGTATCGGCACCAACCAGGTGGACCTGCAGGCTGCCACTCGCCGTGGTATCGCAGTGTTCAACGCGCCCTTCTCCAACACCCGTTCGGTCGCCGAGCTGGTGCTGGCCCAGGCCATCCTGTTGCTGCGCGGCGTGCCTGAGAAAAGCGCCAAGGCCCATAACGGCGTGTGGATGAAATCGGCCAAGAACAGCTTCGAAATTCGCGGCAAGAAGCTGGGCATCATCGGCTACGGCAACATCGGCACTCAGTTCAGCGTACTGGCCGAAAGCCTGGGCATGGACGTCTATTTCTATGACGTGGTCTCCAAGCTGTCCATCGGCAACGCCACCCAGGTGGGTTCCATGCAGGAGTTGCTGAACATCGCGGATGTCGTCTCCCTGCACGTGCCCGAGACCCCGGCCACCAAGTACATGTTCAAGGCCGAACAGTTCGCCCAGATGAAACCCGGCTCCATCTTCATGAACGCCTCCCGTGGCACCGTCGTGGACATCGACGCCCTGGCTGAAGCACTGAGCTCCGGCAAGCTGCTGGGCGCCGCTGTGGACGTGTTCCCGGTTGAGCCCAAGTCCAACGACGAAGAGTTTGTCTCTCCGCTGCGCGAGTTCGACAACTGTATCCTGACCCCGCACGTGGGCGGCTCCACCATGGAAGCCCAGGAGAACATCGGCCGCGAAGTGGCAGAGAAACTGGCCATGTACAGCGACAACGGCACCTCCGTGTCTTCCGTGAACTTCCCGGAAGTGGCACTGCCGTCGCACCCGAACCAGCACCGTCTGCTGCACATCCACGAGAACATCCCGGGCGTGATGTCCGAGATGAACCAGGTCTTCTCGGAAAACCACATCAACGTGTGTGGCCAGTACCTGCAAACCAAGGAAGACATTGGCTACGTGGTTGTTGACGTCGATAAGGCCTACGGTGAGCTGGCGCTGGACAAGCTGCGCCAGGTCAAGGGCACCATTCGCTGCCGCGTGCTTTTCTAAGCGCCAGTCAGGCACAAAAAACCCCGCAGGCTCTGCCTCCGGGGTTTTCTTTTGCCCGAAAACTTCAATTTACTGCTGCATGGGCACCAGAGTCAGTTCCACGCGACGGTTCTGTTCCCGGCCAGCCGCCGTCTCGTTCGACGCAACCGGATAACGCTCACCATAACCCACGGCACGCGTCCGGCTCGGCTCAATGCCCTGGTTCAGGAGAAAATCGCGAACGGAGGAGGCACGGCGTTCACTGAGCAACTGGTTGTAGCTGTCAGAGCCGGTGCTATCGGTATGACCTTCAATCCGGATCGTGGTCTTGTCGAATTCCTTAAGTACCAGTGCCACGGATTGCAGGGTGTCTGTGAACGCGGGGCGAATGCTCGACTGGTCAGTGGCAAAGGTGATGTTGCCCGGCATAATCAGATCAATCTGATCACCGTTACGCACCACACGCACACCGGTGCCTTCCAACTGACGCCGCAGCTTTGCTTCCTGGCGGTCCATGTAGTAACCGATACCGCCACCCACGGCAGCACCACTGGCCGCGCCAATCAGGGCTCCCTTGCCACGATCGTCACTACTGGATGTGGCTGCGCCGACGGCGGCACCGCCAATGGCACCAATCACACTACCTTTGGTGGCGTTGGAGACCTTTTCCTCACCGGTATACGGATCATAGGTCATGCAACCTGCGAGGGTTACAGTGGCGACAGCCAATGCCAGAATCGTCTTTTTCATTGCGGGCCTCCTGTCGAGAATGTCTCGATAATGGTACTGAATACTCTAGACTGCAAATCCCTAGCTTCGTTCACCAGATGATGCCTGCCACGGGGCAGGCGGTGTTCAACCACCCGAGAAAACTTATTCCTGATAATCCTTAAGTTATGTTGCCAGTCGACGGTTTGGTCTTCCTCTCCCTGTATCACCGTCACCGGAAAATCCACGGGACGCGCCGACTCAATATGCGGCACCCAGCGTCGTAATGCCGTGACCCAGTCCACATGGATGGCACGGGCCTGAAGGGGGTCGTGTTCACGCAGGAAACTCAGGAACCGAACGTCACTACTATTTTCCGCAAAAACCCGACGCCAACGCTTCAGGAATGGTTTAATCACAGCATGCAAGGCCTTGATCTTCAACCAACCAGCCGGTCGAACCAAGGGGGCAAGAAGCACAACCTGCTGAAATTCTGAAGTTTTCTGAACATGACGATTAGATAACAGATAATCAATCAGGATCGCTCCTCCGGTGCTCTGCCCCACCGCGAACCAGGGCCCGCGCACTTTGCCCCGCGCTTTCGCCATCACCCCACCCAGTACCGCTTGATATTCAAGGAAACTACCGATCGCCGCCGGTGTTCCACTCGACAGGCCATGGCCGGGCTGGTCGTAGGTCAGCACATCGAAACCGGCTTCCAGGCAGCGGTCTATCAACTGGGTGTAAAGCCCGACGTGGTCAAAATAACCGTGCAGGATGAACACCGTCCCCTTCGCTCCGTCATGACCGGCGTGGCGAAAATAGTGGACCATGACGTCATAGTCATCCACCTCCACATAGCCCTGCCGGTAATCAACGTCCGGATGTTCTTCCCAGAGATCCAGGCCGTAGAACCGACAATAAGCGAGCATTTCCTCGCTCAGCTCACGGTTTTCATCGGGCTTGAAAGGCTTTCTGCGCTCGCGCAGGGAATAACGCTCCCATCGCGGCGTCTCAATGCTGTCGGTTTTCCAGTACACCTTGGGTAAACCCTTATTATCGGTTCAATTGCAGAATGGGCCTCAGTTGTCCGCCGGCAGATCAATCTCACCCCGGACCAACCGCTCCTTGCGTTGTCGGGGCCATCGCTTGATTCGCCACTCCAGGCTGGAAGCCTGGCTGCGGTCGCCAGCCTCGGCAGAGAACGCCAGGGTCAGCGGGCCCTTGCCCCGGAGACTGCGAGCCCCCTTGGGCGCTCCTGCCTGATGCTCTGCCAGACGCCGCTGCACATCGGTAGTGATGCCGGTGTACAGCGCCCCTGAGGCTGTTCTGATCAGGTACAGGTGCCAGCGCTCAGTCTTCATTCAATACCTTTTCACGCTGCCGGACTTTCTGCTGCTGCAACCACAAACCGCCCACAATCAGGACCAGCCCAAGATACGTCGACGGCAGAATCCGCTCGCCAAGAATGAAATAGATAAACACCAGCGACAAGAACGGTGAGATGAAAATCAGGTTACTTACCTTCGAGGTATTTTCCGCCTTTTTCATGGCGTGAGACCAGAGCACAAAGGCAACTCCCATCTCGAACACCCCAACATAAACCGCTGCCGCCAGCGACCCAGTGGCAGGAAGCGACAACCCGACGGTCCACCAGCACACCAACGCCAGCACCGGAAAACCGAACAAAAAGTTGAGAAACAGACCCACCACCGGATCCCGGGTGTCACGGGTAGCCAGTATCCAGTAGCTGGCCCACACCAGGGTACTGCCCAGGGCCAGCGATACCCCAAGGGGGTCAGAAAAACTCAATGAAGCCACTTGTCCCCGGGTGGCAATCACGACCACACCGGCGTAACAGACCAGCCCGGCGAGGATATCCAGCCCCCTCAACTTCTGCCCCAGAAACGGCACCGACAGATAGGCCAACACCAGCGCCCAGGTGTAATTCAGTGGCTGGGCCTCCTGGGCCGGCAGGCGATCAAAGGCGCCAAACAGCAAAAAATAGTACAGGCAGGGATTGATCAACCCCATACCAAACGATTGCAGGTATTGCCGACCACTTAGCTTAAATACCTGGCGCCAGCGGCCCTGGACCAACAGGATAACCGCCATCACCACCACCGATGCCGCGCACGCCACCAGCAACATCTGTACCGGCGCCAGATCGGCCAGCGCCAGCTTGAAGGCGGTGGCCACGGTGGACCAGAGCAGTACGGTGGCCAGGCCGTAAAGCATGGCCTGTTTCTGATTGGACGTGGATGTCATGCCGGCTCCGCCAGGACAGAGGAAAAGCGCCATTGTCGCCAGCCAGCCTTCTGGTCACAACCTTTTGTAAAAAAAGAGGCAACACCTGCATACGTCCAAACACGATCTGTTTGTGTCACCGCTTTGTGATACCTTGGCCGCCAGAATCCTGTTTCACTGTCCGGAGTTGTCGTTGCCATGGCCCAGCTGTTTCGTCTTCTTTGCCCGGTGCTTCTGGCCAGCCTTGCTCTGCTGGCCGGTTGCTCTGAATCATCAGGGCAGGAAACCAAAAACGAATCAGGCGCAACGTCCTCCGACTATCCCACAACCTGGCGTTTTGCCCTGGAAGAAATTGAAGGCAGCTTCCAGCATCTCTACGCCAAGCATCTGCGCGACCGTATCGAGACCATCTCCGATGGCCGGATTGTCGTGGACGTTTTCCCCTACGGCTCCCTGGGTACCTCCACCCAGCTCACCGAACTGACCGCCAACGGGTCGATCGATCTGGCGTTTGCCTCACCAGGGCACCTGGCGGACCGGGTTCCTGAGAGCGGTGTGTTCAACCTGCACTTTCTCCTGCCGGAAGAGCCGGAGGCCGCCCAGTCGATCCTGCAGAATCCGGCACTGGTCTTCGAGCTCCAACCCGCCTACCAGGCCAGCGGCCTGCATTTGCTGGATCTCGTTTCAGAAGGCTGGATGGCCTGGACTGCCAATAAGCCATTGCAGACGCCGGGAGATTTCCAGGAGCTGAAGTTCCGCACCATGACCTCAAAAACCGCCGCACAAAGTTTCCGGGCCTATGGCGCCAAGCCAGTGCAGACGCCCTATGCCGAGGTTTACAGTGACCTGCAACTGCACCGCATTCATGGCCAGAGCAACCCGGTGTTTGCCATCGAAGAAATGGGCTTTCATGACGTGCAGTCACACATGACCCTGCCGAAGGCGTCACGCTTTGTGTCCTCACTGATCGCCAATCCGGAATGGTTCGCCGGCTTGACGGAACGGGAACGCCAATGGCTGACAGACGCGGTTGAAGATCTGTCAGGTCAGGCGTGGGATATTGCCCAACAGCTGAACCAGGAGCGGCTGGATACCATGGTCGAGCGCGGTGATATCAAACTGGTGACCTTGAGCGATCAGGAACGCGCCGCCTTCCGGAAAGCCAGCCAGCAAGCCCGGACGGAATTTATCAAAGCCACCGAGGAGAAAGGACAAACGCTGCTGTCACTGATGGAAAACGGCCGTCAGGCTCCTTGACGCCATCACGTCCAATCGCCTGGGTAAGATTACATCTACTCGGGCACCAGCCAATCCATCGCCGAGGTAATGGCCAGCCGATCCGGCCCGGCGATGTCATCCATCATGGCTGAGAAGCGCTGGTCAAAGCCCCACGGCGGGTTTACCACCAGCATACCCGAACCCACCATACCCCGCTCCGGCGTCTCATCCAGACGAACTTCACTACGCAGGACCTTGCGCAAGGGTCCGCTGGCTACCGCATCCAGCAACTGCTGCTCGTGACCACTGGTCAGTATTGGGTACCACACCAGAAAGACCCCGTGACGGCACTTTTTCCAAGCCTTCGCGAGGGCATCAGCCACCGCACGGTAATCACTCTTGATCTCATAGGACGGGTCAATCAGAGTCAGCAGGCGTGGCTGAGGGGGTGGCAGCTGGCTCAACAATCCTTTCAGACCATCCTCACAACGCACCGTTACCCCATGCTGGGAAGCCCACTGCTCAAGCTGGCGCACCTCGGACGGGTGCAGCTCAAATGCTGTGACTGCATCTCCCGGGCGGCAAAAATGGGCAAACCAGGCCGGTGAGCCCGGGTAACGATTCAAGCTCTCGCCATCGACAGGGTTGTTTGCCGACAACACATCCAGCATGGGCTGCCAGTCCGGGGCCAGCAAGGAATCACGGGCACACCACAAACGCTGGACACCGGTGTCCGCCTCCGCCGTTTTCTGAGCCCGCTCGCTGCGCAGATCGTACACTGCACTGCCAGCGTGGGTATCAAAACAGGCAATGGCAGACTTCTTGGCCTGCATCATCGCCAACGTCAGCGTTAGCGCTGCGTGCTTCTGGATATCGGCGAAATTGCCAGCGTGAAAGGCGTGAAGGTAACTCAGCATATCGGGCTCCTGATAACAGGCGCCCATTAAGCCGAACTCTTTCTCTCCTGACAACCACTACCTAATCGATACCGCTACTCGGCGCCGGGGCGCCAGAGGCACCAGGATTATTCCCGGAAAGTTCCTGGCGCTTGCCGCCGGACCGCGGACCCCGCGCGGACCGCTTCAGGGATTGCCAGGCCACAAACACATGGCGGGAAGACCCGGCCAACTGGATGGCTGAATCGCTCATGGGATGTCCTCCGTTATGAATAACCTCGAATGACCAAAAGCTATCACCTTGTAGAGTTTTTGCAAATCATTCTCATTACAATTTATAATTTTCCGACTCCTGATTTGCCGGAGATCAATTCCCCTTGCGCAACAGGGGTATCGCAAGCAAAATACAAACGCTAATATTTATCATTCCCAGAACAAAGAACGGAGTCTTCCATGACCAACCTGTTTCGCCCTGCGCCATTGGCACTGGCCATCGCCGCCACCGTCACTGTCGCCGGCTGCGCCCAATCGCCGTCCTCGGCCCAAAACACACCACCAGCCACCAAGGCCACCGTGGTTCAGCATTACGCTGACCTGGCTCACGCCAATTACGAAGACGCACTAATCACTGCCCGCGCACTGGACGAAGCAACCGATCGCCTGATCGCCAACCCCAGCGAAGCCAATATGAAGGCTGCCAAGGAAGCTTGGCTGGCAGCGCGTGTTCCCTACCAGCAAACCGAGGTGTTCCGTTTCGGTAACGCCATCGTGGATGACTGGGAAGGTCAGCTGAACGCCTGGCCGCTGGATGAAGGGCTGATCGACTATGTAAAAGCCGATGAATACCAGCACGAACTGGGCAATGCTGGCGCTACAGCCAACATCATCGCCAGCGACAGTGTGACCGTTGGTGGTGAAACCCTGGACGTCTCCAGCCTGAGCCCGGAACTGCTCGCCAACCTCAACGAGGTAGGTGGCTCGGAAGCGAATGTGGCCACCGGCTATCACGCCGTGGAGTTCCTGCTCTGGGGCCAGGACCTTCACGGTTTTGACGCCGGCGCCGGTGAGCGCCCGATTACCGACTACGCCAGCGGCGCTGACTGCACCAACGGCAACTGTGAGCGTCGCGGTGAGTATCTGGACGCGGTAACAGACCTGCTGGTAACCGACCTGGAATGGATGGTGGCCCAGTGGGCACCGGGTAATGACGGCAATTATCGCGCTCAACTGACAGCGGCCGAGGCAGACCAGGGCATCCAGAAAATGCTGTTCGGTATGGGGTCCCTGTCCCTGGGAGAGCTGGCTGGCGAACGCATGAAAGTTGCCCTCGAAGCCAACTCTTACGAGGATGAGCACGACTGCTTCAGCGACAACACTCACAACTCCCACTATTACAATGGCCAGGGCATCCAGAACGTCTACACCGGCACCTATCGCCGCGTGGATGGCTCCCTGGTAACCGGGCCTTCGCTCTCGGACCTGGTTGAGCAAGCCAACCCCGAACTGGACGCACGGCTGAACAGCCAATTGGACAATTCCATGGCAGCGCTGGGCGTCATGAAAGCCCGTGCGGAGAGCAGCCAGAACCCCATGGCCTTCGACGAAATGATTGGCCCGGGCAACGCCGAAGGTGAGCAGATCATCACCAACAGCATTCTGGCTCTGGTAGAACAGACCGGCTCCATCGAGCAGGCAGCCCGTGAGCTGGGCATTTCCGCTCTGTCTCCGGACGACGCCGGCCACGCCTTCTAAAACCGTCAAACGGCAAGATATGGCTACCGGGTGCAGACCGTTCCCGGTAGCCTTCGCTGAGCGAGTCATGGAATGTCTACCCAATCGAGCCTTCAGGGCGGGTGGCCTTTCCATGGCTTATTCATTTGTATTGCGAGCATTTATGAAACAACCATCACTTCTTTCCGCCCTTGCATTCGCCCTTCTCCCGGGCCTGGTCTTTGCTGAGTCCCACGCAGGCTACCCCATTCAGACCACCCCCAGGACCGGCGGCGATGGCACCGTGGAACAATCCGACACCAACGCCTATTCAAGACCTCAGGGCAACCTGTCCATGACCAAGCGGCTGGATTTCAGCGTGGGCAACAGCTTTTTCCGGAACCCCTGGGTTGAGGCACCGGCCAGCACCGATGCCCGAGATGGGCTGGGCCCACTGTTCAACACCAATTCCTGCCAGGGCTGCCACATCAAGGACGGGCGCGGCCATCCGCCCGCCGTTAACGAGCCCCCGGTTTCCCTGTTCCTGCGCCTGGCAGTTCCGGCAGACCCCGAAGCCGATGCCGAACTTCTACGCACCCACGGTTTCAAGCCTGCACCGGTGTATGGCAGTCAGTTACAAACCGCCGCACTACCCGCCGCCCAACCGGAAGCAGACCTACGCATTGAGTGGCAGACGGTAACCGACACCCTGGCCGATGGCACGGAAGTGGAGCTGCGCAAACCGGTCTACCATATTGAGAACCCCAACTACGGCCCCTTGCCCGACGACTTGCTAGTCTCACCCCGCGTCGCCCCGCCAGTGATTGGCATGGGTCTGCTTGAAGCCATTCCTCAGGAAGACCTGGCGGCCAACGCCGATCCGAAAGACACCGATGGAGACGGCATTTCCGGCAAACAGAACCAGGTCTGGGACATCGTCGAGGAGAAAACGGTGCCCGGCCGGTTTGGCTGGAAAGCCGCCGAGCCCAATGTGAACCAGCAGAACATGGGCGCCTTCGCCGGTGACATAGGGCTGACCTCTTCTGTCAAAGCTGCCACCGACTGCACTCCAAGCCAGAACTGCGAGCGCTTCACTCACGGCGGCGAGCCCGAAGTAAGCGACAAAGTGGCCGGCTTTGTCACCTTCTACGCCAAGACCCTGGCAGTGCCGGGCCGCCGCAACATGGGCGCGACATCGGTCACGCGTGGTGCTGAACTGTTCAATGAAACCGGTTGTGCCGCATGTCACACGCCCCGGCACCAGACCGGCGAGGTGGCCGACCGGCCGGATCTGAGCAACCAGACCATCTGGCCCTACACTGACCTCCTGCTGCACGACATGGGGCCGGCACTGGCCGATGGCCGCGATGAGTTCCTGGCCAATGGTAACGAGTGGCGCACACAGCCCCTGTGGGGCATTGGCCTGGCCCAGGTGGTGAACCCGCAAGCCGGCTTCCTGCACGATGGGCGCGCCCGGACGCTGGAAGAAGCCATCCTGTGGCACGGTGGCGAAGCCCAGGCTGCCGCCGACCACTATCGCCAGATGCCGGCCGGAGATCGCCAGGCCCTGATTGACTTCCTCAACTCGCTGTAAGGACCACCAATGAAACTATTTTCCCAAGCCCTATGCTTGTCGGTGGCTGCCTTCGCCTTCAACGCCCAGGCGGCCAATCCCAGCCAGATCGAGGCACAGGCCCGAAAGCTGTGGCACGACAATATCGAAACCGGGTACCAGCACCTGAACGAACAGACCCGGGAATTTGCCCAGCGAGCAGAGCGGTGGTGTGCCGGCCACACTGCCGAAGGCCGCAAGGAAGTGGAACAAGCCTGGCAGGAGGCATTCCTAGCCTGGCAGGCGGTGCGCTTTGTCGATTTCGGGCCGGTGGAAGCCAATAACCGCGCCTGGCAGTTCCAGTTCTGGCCGGATTCGAAAAACCTGATCGCCCGCAAAGCCCGTTACCTGCTTTCTGCAGACCAGGCGCCCGCCCCTTCGACCATTGAGGATGCCGGCGTGGCGGCCCAGGGCTTTCCCATGGCCGAATACCTGCTGTTCGACGAAAAGTTCAACAACAGTGACCGGGCCTTACCCGCCGAGCGCAGTTGCAGAGTCCTGAGTCTGCTCGCCGGACACATCAGCAGTAACACCGATAAGCTGTTGAACGACTGGCAGGCCTTTGAAGAACCCTACCTGTCGAATGACCAGTACCGGGACGCCAGCGTGCGGGCGGGCATGAATGCGCTGGAAATTCTGGAAGAACGCCGCCTGGCTCAACCCATGGGTCTGCGCGGGACCGGCAAGCGTTCGGTTTACACCGCCGATGCCTGGCGCAGCAGCAAAAGCCTGGCCACCGTGCAGGCCTCGCTGGAAGGGTTAAAGCAGTACTTTCTCCCCAGCCTGCTGCAGTTACTCAGGAACAGCGACCAACCGGAACTGGCCGATCGCATTGAGGCTCAGTTTGAGGAGGTGCTGGAGAACTTCCCGGCGTTGGACACCCCAATGGCCCCGCTGTTGGCCAATGACCACGAGTTTGCACGCCTGCAGGGATTGTGGGTGGATGTCTCCCAGTTAACCACCCTGGTCAACGACCAGGCCGCCGTGGCTATTGGCGTGGTGCGCGGCTTCAACTCCTCGGATGGAGACTGAGGCTCGCCATGATGGAACTGAGCAGACGACAGCTACTGAAAGCCGGCATCGCGGGCAGCCTCTCTGCCACACTGACCGGCTGCAACCTGCTGCCCCGAAAAACCGGTGCCATGCCCGAGCAGTACTCGGGCGCCATCGGCCTGCCCGATGGCAGTTTCGGGGTTGGCGCCATAGACCGGAACGGCACCCTGCTCTGGCAGTCACCAATGGCGACCCGGGGGCACAGTGGCTGCAACCGCCCCGGCGGCCAGGAAGTGGTTTTCTTTGAACGTCGTCCAGGCTGGTCATTTTACGTACTGGATGCCAACAACGGGGCCCGCAAGCACCACATCCAGGCGCTTGAAGGCGAGCACTTTGTCGGCCATGGCGTGTTCTCACCGGATGGCCGCTGGCTCTACGCCACCGGAAGCCGCTACGAATCGGGCGAAGGCATTATCACGGTTTACGATGCCAACAACAGCTACCGACGCGCCCGGGCCTTCGAACTCAACGGCATTGGCCCGCACCAGCTGACCCTTCACCCGGACGGTGAAACCCTCGTGGTTGGCCTGGGCGGCATCCTGACCCACCCCGACTACGACCGCATCAAGCTGAACCTCAATTCCATGGACCCGGCACTGATATTGGTGAATCGCCACAGTGGCCGGATCACCGGTCGTTTCCGCCCGCCACATCCACACCAGAGTACGCGCCATGTGGATGTCAGCAGTGAGGGAAAGATCTATGCGGCTTACCAGTACCAGGGGCCGCTGTATGAAACCCTGCCCCTGCTGGCGCGACTGGAAAACGGCCAGCTGCGCGAATTCCGGTTTGACGACGAGACCCAGGCCAGACTGGCCAACTACATCGCCAGCGTGATTGCTCATCCCGAGAACGACCTGGTGGCGGCTGCGTCGCCGGTGGGAGGCACCGCCATTGTCTTTGAAGGTCGCACGGGCAAGCTGTTGGCCCGGGCCAGCATTCCCGACTGCGCCGGTGTTCAGGCGCTGGCGGGCGGAGACTTCCTGATATCCTCGGGTCGGGGCAAGCTGGTACGGCTGGGCCGGGACAACCGTCCGCGGGAACTCGCTTCTTTGCCGCTCTATTGGGATCATCACCTGGTCTGATTTCCAGATCATGCCGTAAGCCGTTGTTAAGAAAGCCCCGGGTTATTGCTATGCTGGGGCACCACTTCGCACGAGGACAACGGTTTGCCAGCAACGGAACGGTCAGACAACACCCGCAACCCCGTCGAACAGCTCTATGGCCTGATTGCCAATGAGGAAGACGCCCGGGTCTGCAAGGACATCCCCGAAGAAGCCTGCCAGGAAGTCCCCCGCAATTTTTTCCTGATCCTGGCCGCCAACGTACTCACCAAGCTTGGCGACCTGTTGATCAGCCCCAAGACTGTGCTCGCCTGGCTGATGAGCGCTGTCGGCGCCCCTGCCCTGGTGGCCTGGCTGGTGCCCATCCGTGAATCCGGCTCACTGGTGCCCCAGATGGTGATTGCCGCCTGGGTGCGCCGCAAAGCAGTACGCAAAGGGTTCTGGACGATAGGCAGCTTTGGTCAGGCCGTGAGTGTGGTGGCCATGGCCGCCAGCATCTGGTTTCTGGAGGGCTACGCCGCCGGTGGCGGGGTCATTGCGGCGCTGATTGTGTTCTCCCTGGCCCGGGGCTTCTGCTCGGTGGCCATGAAGGATGTCCAGGGCAAGTGCATTCCCAAGACCCGCCGTGGGCGACTCTCAGGCCTGGCCACCACCGTCGGCGGCACCGCCACCGTCGTTCTGACGGTGCTGCTGTTCTGGGACCGGGGAGACCCCAGCGTGGGCTTTTATACCATCCTGTTACTGCTTGCCGCCGTGCTGTGGGTCATCGCCGGCACCCTGTTTGCCAACGTGGAAGAATACGCCGGGGAAACCGGCGGTGGCGGTAACGCCCTGACCGAGGCGGTAAAAAGCCTGTCGCTGCTGCGCGACGACGCCCCCTTCCGCCATTTTGTGATTACCCGGGCACTGCTGCTGTGCTCGGCCCTGGCCTCACCCTATTTCGTGGTATTGGCCCAACAGGAATCCGACATTGGCTGGATGCTGGGGGTGTTTCTGCTCGCCAGCAGCCTGGCCAGTTCGGTCAGCGCCAGTTTCTGGGGCTGGGCGGCCGACACCTCGAGCCGCCGGGTGATGATTCGCGGTGCTGCCATGGCCAGCGGCATCTGCCTGTTGGTGGGTCTGCTTGCCCTGCTGCTGGGGCCTGGATTTGGCGGTGCCTGGTTCTATCCAATCGCATTTTTCGTGCTGAGCGTCGCCCACGCCGGCGTGCGACTGGGCCGGAAGACCTATCTGGTGGACATGGCCGGGGGCAATAAACGCACCGACTACACTGCGGTAAGCAATACCGTCATTGGTGTGTTATTGCTGGTGACCGGCGCTTTCACTGCGGCCATCTCCCTGATTTCCGACGTTGCGGTGATTCTGGTACTGGGGCTGATGGGGCTCGCCGGCATGCTCAGCGCGGTCAGGCTGAAAGAAGTAACGGAAGACTGAGCGGGTTTAAGGAATTAGCCTGACGGAACACTAGCGAGGCGCCAGGCCGTCGTTCAGCGCCAGGGCGCCTTTGACGATCCGGTAAATCACCCAGATGGCGGTGCCCGCCAGGATAAACCAGCCCACGATGAGCATGGTGGTGGCGAAGCCGATGATCATCCACAGCAGCCCGATCCAGAACGTGCGGATCTGCCAACGGAAGTGAGGCTCCAGCCAGGTGCCCCGCACCTCATCGAGCTTGACGTAGTTGATGATGACGCCCACCAGTGCGGTGATCCCGCCCACAAAGAAGGACAGGGCCTGGAGGATATAGACCACGATTGTCAGGTTGCGGGCATTCTGAGGCTCCCGCGGCATGTGACGACCGTTGTCTGCGGGAATGAAATCGGGTTCGGACACTGTGTCTCTCCTTCAGGACTTACCCGAAGTCTAACACACCGCTCGAACCCGGTAGGCCCGCCGGCAGGTCAGTGACCGGCCGGCGTGTAACCGACCCGGAAGCCGCCCCAGTGCTTGCCGTTCACAAAGATGGGGACGGAAATATCGTGCATGATCTCGCCGGTGTCCCGACGGTAGGTCTGCAACAGCATGTCCTCGGTGTGGGTGCCACAGCGGATGCCGGTTCGGTCATTGAACAGGCGCTTACTGCGACTTTTCACCAGATCCACCTCGCGATCACCCGTCGGCGGGTTGGCAAACTCGCGGTTATGGGTAGGCACATAGCCATCGGGGGCACAGGCAATGGCAAACACGATGGCATCATCGGCGTTCTTGATGGCTTCCTGAATCGCCGGGAAGACCTGATCAGTGTAGCGGTCAAAGCTGCTGGAATACTGCTGCGGATCGGTATTGGGAACGGGATCACGCTTCTTCTCGAACAAGGCTGATTCGCTCAGCTTGCCCTGCTCGACTGCCTGTTCAAACAGCTTCCCAATCTGTTCAGCACCAGACTTCGCCTTCTCAAAGAAAGGGCGGTGGTAACTTTGCGCACTGTTGAGCGCGAAAGCAGCGTTGGCCTTTTCCGCCAACACCATCAGCTTGCCGGCCTGGTCCGCCAGGGAGGCAACACTACTGTCACTCTCGGAAATGTGGTCCTTGACGGTCTCAATGGCGCTAAACACCTGCCCCAGACTCTGCTCGTTTGCCTGGTCAATTTCGGCGATCCGGGACACCTGCTCCTGCACACGATCCGATTGATCACGAATCTGGTCCAACTGGCCACCCACACTTTCCACCGACGCCAGTCCGGCTTCAACGGTCTGGGCGAGACTCTCGATGCGGGAAACGATCAATGTAGTGTCGTTCTGGATCTCCTCCAGGGTCTCAGCCACCTCGCCAGTCGCCTGGGCGGTCCGACCCGCCAATTGCCGGACCTCGTCTGCCACGACCGCAAAACCACGGCCCTGCTCGCCAGCCCGAGCGGCTTCGATAGCAGCATTCAATGCCAGCAGGTTGGTCTGCTCGGCAATGCCCTGGATGGTGGAGGTCACGCCCTGGATCTTGGTGGATTTGTCGTTCAGCTCCTGGATCAGGCGCAGGTTCTCACTGGATTGCTGATGAACCTCCCGCACGCTTTCAATGGCCGTTATCAGTGCTTCGCGCCCCTGCACACTAACTTCCCGATTCTGCAGGGCCATGGCGGCGGCATTGGTTGCCTGCTCGGACGACTCGTGGACGGAATCGGTGATACGACCGGCGTGGTCCGCCATCTGGGCGGTTTCTTCCACCTGCTGGTCCAGGCGTTTTTTCACCTGGTCGGCAGCATAGGATACCTCGGCGGCAGAAATGGCGTTCTGGTCAGCACTGTCAGAGAGTGTATCAAGCAGAGCACGACCGGCCTTGGCATCGGACAACAGGCTTTCACACTGGCTGTAAAGAGGATGGTCTTCAGAGAGCGTACGGGCATTCAGGTCGGCAACGCCCTGCTGAATCGGCGCCAGGACCCGGGCCATCACATAGCCAGCCGTTACTACCAGACCGATGACCAGACCCACCACAATGGAGACAGCATCCAAGCCTATCAGCGGTGCAACCAACCCGCAGACAACCGCCAATCCGATGGCAATAACCAGTCCCAACATCGCAGCAGCACGATTGACTAAACCCATGGCGCCCTCTTCTTTTATCTTTGCAGAATGCAAGTGTTTATTATTTCAGGCCAAATTCGAGATTAATAAAATGACAGATGTTAATAACTCATACTTTAGTGGGTGCGGACACCCATTCCCGGCCTTGTGAAACAGATAACGACCAACACCGACATTTCTTGAACCGGATCTTCGTGGATCGCTAGAACCATTCCGGCTGCATGGCCAGACAGGTGTCGTCCTGATTTCGTAACAGCACCAGATCCTGGGCCACGGTTGGCAACTCCCAGTGAAAGAAGTACCGGGCCGCCTGCAGCTTGCCCAGATAAAAGTCACGGTCGGCTTCGCTGGTTGCACCGGGCAATGCCCTGGCGGCCACATTGGCCTGTCGCAACCACATCCAGGCAATCACAATATACCCGAACAACCTCAGGTAATTATGGGCATTGGCCAGCACCTGATCCTGATCGCCGTTGACCAGGGACTTGCCCAGAGAAGACGTTACTTTCACCGCCTGTTGCAGCGTCTCACTCAGAGACAACACCCATTGCTGGCAGGGCTCCGCCTCGGCGGCCTGAAGATCCACCTGAACACAATGCATCAATCGTTGCAGTCCACGGCTCTGATCCCGCCAGATTGCACGGCCCAACAGATCACGGGCTGAGGAACGGGCTCGCTGCCCTGCCTCTTCATCACCGGGAAACAGCTGCGCCGGCCATCCGGCCATGATCGGGGCCAACAAGGCAAACAGGCTCTCCGCTTCGCTCTGCTGGTCAGCCTCGGGATGTTCGTTTTTCTGTGTCAGTAGGTCCGCGCCATAAAGGCACAGGGCAAGCCCGCCTTCACACATCGCTTTGCGGGACAGCAGGGACCGGCGTACACCCGGATCGGCAATCATCGGCTCCAGGGATTGCTCTTCGTCATCAGGCTGGGGTGATACCGGCTGGTAATGCTCCCGGGCCCAGGCCAGCGCATCGACATAGTCACTATATAGCCGGGTAACCAGGCTGAAGGCCCGTGCCAGTGGCTGACTGGCCATCCGGTCGGCGGCGGCATAAATCACTTCCAGGGCATCACCGGTCTGGCGATTGTGAACCAACAGACTGTCGGCAAGCACTTCGCGTATCTGAAATTCCAGGTCCCGACGATCAAGGGCCGTGGCGGTCATGGTTCTCCCTCCTATTTATGGGCGCACCAAGCCTCTCACAGCCAAGGGTCTGAGGAAAGGCAGAATTAGCGCCGGAAGGCAGGACAAAAGTCGCAAGATTACTTGACCTCGGCAGTGGTCTACGTATTATCAACGATCCCATTTTCATCATCGGAGCAACCATGACCGTAAGGTCCACCGGCTGCCAACATGTGCCTGATTTCCTGCTGACGGACGACATCGTACGCCAGCGTGGCCGCCTGCCTTACTTTCAGGACCCGCCCGCCGCGATCTGATTTGCCAGACCGTGTTTGTCCCGCAATGCTGTGCATGACAGCATTCACAGGGCTAAACTCTGTCTGCGCTGTATTTTTGGACGAATCACGCCAACGAACACCAATTACGAGATCGCGATGTCGCTACCGCTGGTTGTATTTCTGCCTTTTCTCGGCGCATTGATTGCGCCACTGTTCGCTCAGGGCGGACGGACGGCGATTGCCATAGCCTCGTCCGTACCGGCCCTGATCGGTCTGGCAGCCCTGTTCCCCCACTGGGAAACGGTTGCCGATGGAGGCAGCGTTCTATATACCCTTAACTGGTTGCCGGCTATTGGCCTGTCGTTCAGTTTCCGGCTCGACGGCCTGGCACTGCTATTCTCCCTGCTGATCCTGATCATCGGCATACTGATTATTCTCTACGCTCGTTACTACCTGAAAAAGAAAGAGAATATCGGCAAGTTCTATGCAATGTTGCTGTGCTTCAAGGGCTCCATGCTGGGCATCGTGCTGTCCGGCAACCTGCTGTTGATGATGATTTTCTGGGAGTTGACCAGCCTCACGTCCTTCCTGCTGATCAGTTTCTGGAATCATAAGCAGGATGCCCGCAGGGGCGCTCGCATGGCACTGGCGGTGACCGGTGGCGGTGGCCTGGCCCTGCTGGCCGGCATCCTCATTATTGGCAATATCGTGGGTAGCTTCGAACTGGATGCGGTGCTCGCCGCGGGTGACCAGATCAAGGCCCATGCGATGTACCCCGTTGCGCTCACGCTGGTGTTGCTGGGTGCCTTTACCAAATCCGCGCAGTTCCCGTTCCATTTCTGGCTGCCACATGCCATGCAGGCACCCACGCCGGTGTCGGCCTACCTGCATTCGGCCACCATGGTAAAGGCGGGCGTGTTCCTCATGGCGCGGCTGTATCCGGCACTGGCCGGCACCGAGCAGTGGTTCTACATGGTC